>Ga0206125_10000014_pt1 | contig 270870 bp, 249 predicted proteins | sample Helgoland_Spring_4_FD_148598 | JGI IMG/M metagenome (GOLD analysis project Ga0206125, IMG submission 148598) | Pelagic subsurface seawater microbial communities from Kabeltonne, Helgoland, North Sea - Helgoland_Spring_Bloom_20160331_1 | ecosystem: Environmental > Aquatic > Marine > Epipelagic...
GGTTTTTATCCTTAGAAAGCTTTTCTAAGTTTTTGATTTCTCGTTTGCGATCGCCCTTATCTATAGGTAAATAACCGTTGAATGCAAAATTTTGCCCGTTCATTCCTGAGCTCATCATTGCCATTAAAATTGAAGAAGGTCCTACCAAAGGCACCACCTGAATTCCTTTTCTATGTGCTAATTTCACAACTTCGGCACCTGGATCTGCAATGGCAGGAACTCCTGCTTCAGAAAGTAACCCCACCGACATTCCTTTTTCACAAATATCCAAATAGTGTTGTACTTCCAACGCATCGGCATATTTATCCAACAGCATCAATTTTAAAGATGGTTGTGATTTCTTAGGTGTAATCTTTTTTATAAACCTCCTAGCCGATTTTTCATTTTCTACTACAAAATAATCTACTTCTTCTACCACTTTTTTCACAGAAATTGGCATAACTTCAAGTGGTTCATTCTCTCCTAATGTCGTTGGTATTAAATACAATTTTCCTAACATCTTCTAGTTGGTATTAGTTTAAAATTTTTACGGCAATACGTTCACAAGCAGCATCTAACAGTTGGTATACGTTTTCAAAACCGCTAGTTCCTCCATAGTAAGGATCAGGCACTTCACGATCTTCAGTAGAATCTATTTCATTAAGGATCAGAGACACTTTAGCGATGTCTTCAGCATTACGTGCCAAATTAATTATATTCTTGTAGTTAGAGCGATCCATTGCATAGATAAGATCAAAATTATCAAAATCACTTTGCGAAAATGCTCTTGCACGTTGGTTGCGAATATCTATTCCGTAAGTAAGTCCAGTTTCAATAGATCTTGGATCTGGAAGGTTTCCAACATGATAGGCAGCAGTACCAGCGGAATCTACCAATACTTCATTACTGTTTACTTTAGATTTTAAAATCCCTTCTGCTAATGGAGAGCGACAAATATTCCCCAAGCAAACCATCAAAATCCTTTTCATTGCTTAGAAAGTCAGTTTATTGGTAAGGTCGTCGACATATTTTTTAAACTGTTTGTCAGTCTCTGTTAAATTGTCAACTGTTTTACAGGCATGTAACACGGTAGCATGGTCTCTTTTTCCTATCTGAGAACCAATGCTAGCCAAAGATGATTTGGTCATGCGTTTTGCAAAAAACATGGCAAGCTGTCTTGCTTGAACTATATGTCTTTTTCTTGTTTTCGATTGTAAAGTAGCCACGTCCATATCAAAATACGTAGAAACTACTTTCTGAATATAATCGATAGAAACTTCTCGTTTGGTGTTTTTAACAAATTTGTCTACAATTTGTTTTACCAAGGTCATGGTGAATTCTTTTTTATTAAAGGAAGCTTGTGCAATCATAGAAATCAAAACTCCTTCCAATTCGCGGACATTTGATTTGATATTTTTAGCTACATATTCAACGATTTCTTCTGGCATCTCCACCCCATCTCTAAACAATTTGTTTTGAAGGATTGAAATTCTAGTTTCAAAATCAGGCGTTTGTAACTCAGCGGACAGTCCCCATTTAAAACGTGAAAGCAAACGCTGTTCAATATCCTGCATGTCTACAGGAGCTTTATCTGAAGTTAAGATAACCTGTTTCCCATTTTGATGCAAATGATTGAAAATATGGAAGAACACATCTTGCGTTCCTTTTTTACCTGACAGGAATTGCACATCGTCAATAATTAACACATCAATCATTTGATAGAAGTGAATAAAATCATTTCGGGTGTTTCCCTTTACAGAATCTATATATTGCTGTGTAAATTTCTCCGAAGAAATATACAACACCGTTTTATCGGCATATTTGTCTTTTATTTCTACACCAATAGCATGTGCTAAATGTGTTTTACCAAGACCTACTCCACCATAAATTAACAAGGGGTTGAAGGAAGTTCCTCCAGGTTTGTTGGCAACGGCCATTCCTGCAGATCTCGCCAAACGGTTTGAATCTCCTTCTACAAAACTTGCAAAATTATAACTCGGATTTAGCTGAGACTCTATCTTTACTTTCTGAAGACCAGGAATTACAAACGGATTTTTAAGTTCGCGTTTTTTCAAGCCTAACGGCACTGTTACATCTTGTGATTTTAACTGTGCTCTGTTTGAACTTGGTATTTTTATAATTTGTGGGCTATTACTACTATAGGCATTTTCCATTTTTACCTCGTAGACCAATTTGGCATCTTTACCCAATTCTCTAACCAAAGCAACACGCAACAATTTGATATAATGCTCTTCCAACCACTCGTAAAAAAATTTACTTGGAACTTGTACGGTTAAAACCTCTCCAGAAACGCGAATTGGTTTGATGGGTTCGAACCAAGTTTTAAACGCTTGCGGTTTGATATTGTCCTCGATAAAAGATAAGCATTCCTCCCAAACCGTAGTGGCTATTTTAGTCATTATTTTAGTAGCGTAATAAGTAGTGAATATTAGTCTGTAAAATGACACGTTCCCATCGTTCATTTCAGTTATACAAATGTGTGAATATTTTTTAGTATAAAAAAATTAAATTGCTATTGGTTCTTATTTATTTTTTCCGTAAAATAACAAACTCAAAATCAAAAAATGATTGAACATATAATCCCCCTACGCATCCGTTATGGTGAGAGCGACCAAATGGGCTATGCCCATCACGGAAACTACGCTCAATATTTTGAAATGGGCAGAATGGAGCTGCTTAGAAACCTTGGAATTTCATATAAAAAAATGGAAGAAGAAGGAATAATTCTCCCTGTATACTCGATAAACACTAGGTTTATAAAGCCAGCGAAATTTGACGACCTTCTTTCTCTAAAAACAATGTTGCGAAAAACCCCCAGTGCAAGAATTATTTTTGAATATGAAATTTACAATGAAAAAAATGAATTAATTACTACTGGAGAGACGGTTTTGGTGTTTGTAGACACGGCAAAAAATCGCCCAATAAAAATCCCTGAAAATATCCTGAAAAAATTCATATCTACACAACAAAAAGCGTAATTTATACGCATTACAAATTAAGGGGCTGCCATTTTTATTTTACTTCTAAAAAATGCATTGCTAAAAATGCATTTTTTACCGCTAAAAATTGCGATTTATTAACCGACAAAATGGTCGTGCATTTCTCATGCATCTCTTGAGAGCGAATATTCAATTTTTTTTGTTTTACAAAACGCATGATTTTATTCATATGGACATATTCAAAAGTAAGTCTTAAATCCTTGGTAATAACTTTTGAAACTATAGCTGATTCCTCTAATGCATATTGAGCTGAAGTTCTATAAGAACGTATTAACCCTCCTACACCCAATTTTACACCTCCAAAATACCGAACTACTACTACCAAAACATTCGTAAGATCAGCAGCGAGTATTTGTCCATATATAGGTTGACCTGCAGAATTACTAGGCTCTCCGTCGTCATTTACACGATAAACAATCGACTCTTTACCTATTTTCCATGCAAAACACCAATGCCTAGCACTATGATGCGTTTTCTTTATTTCTAATACAATTTTTTTTGCTTGTGCTTCAGACTCAATAGGAAAGGCGTATCCGAAGAACTTACTCCCTTTCTCTTTAAATAAAGTTTCTGGACCTGCTGAATCCAAGGTCTTATAAATAGCTTCTTCCACGCTAACTGTCGGCGTTTTTATACACGTGAAGCAATGTGTTTGACAATGACGTCTCTATATTTGTGCTCCTATTTAAAATGGGAGCTGCTACTCCGTCTCCAAAAGACATGTCTCCAATAAAAACTCTTGCTTCGTCCCACAAACCCGCATCAATAAAAGCCTGCAAAGTCTGTCTTCCTCCTTCTATTAGTACCGATTGTATGTCATATTTAATCAATACACCACAAACCTGTTCAGCCAATGGCTTTGCAAAATCTATAGGAACATATTGTACGTTGTTTTGAGAAACCGGAAGTCGTGAGCTTCCCGTCAATACTATAGTAGATGCACTTCCATCATACAGCGCGTAATTGGTTGGTACTCGTAAAGTACGATCTATTAAAATTCGTACCGGAGCGTTGCCCCCCCATTTACGCACATCCAATTTTGGATTGTCGGAAATAGCAGTATTTGTACCTACCAATATGGCATGTTCCTCACTTCTCCATTTATGTACCAACTGCTGTGCATTGGAATTACTAATCCATACCGGTCTATTTGTCGACTTTTCTTTTGGTGCCATAAAACCATCGGTAGTCTCTGCCCATTTTAATACGATATAAGGTCGTTTTTTATTTTGTACCGTAAAAAAGCGACGGTGCTGTTCTTTACAAGCTTCTTCCAAACAACCTACCTCCACAACACAACCTGCATTGCGTAAACGTTCAATGCCCTTTCCTGCAACTTTGCTATGTGTGTCTACACAGCCAATTACTACTTTCGGAATCTGATGCTTTACTATCAAATCAGCACAAGGCGGCGTTTTTCCATAATGAGAACAAGGTTCCAAAGTGACATATAAAGTCGCTTTTTGCAACAAACGCTTATCTTGAACCGACTGAATTGCATTCACCTCAGCATGACTCCCTCCATAAGGACTTGTATACCCTTCTCCAATAACTTGATCATTATAAACTACTACACACCCCACAGAAGGATTCGGTCTTGTTGTACCTACACCTTTTTGTGCAAGTTCCAAACAACGTTTCATATAATATTCGTGCATATGCATAACACAAATGTAAGTGGAATGCTTGGAAGTCGCAACTCCTATTTAAAACAATCCAAGACAGCAGCGAAAAAGTGTTTTCTACAATTAAAAAACAGTATTTTTGCCTTTATGAAAATCAACCAATTGCAAACTTTGTTTCATAAGGAACTTGTTTCTCTATTTCCTAAAACCGAGATAGACTCTTTCTACAACATTCTTGTAGAACACAAGCTAGGAATGACTAGAATTGACCGTGCCATGCAACCACAATTTGAGTTAAACAGGGAACAAACAAGTTATTTTACACGAACTATTGAAGCGCTTAGAAATGAAACACCAGTGCAGTACATTACTGGCACTTCGCACTTCTACGGCAGTACTTTTAATGTAAATTCAAATGTATTGATACCAAGACCAGAAACGGAAGACTTGGTTAGTTGGATTCTAGAAGACATTCGCAAGGAAGCAAAAATAGACATACTTGATATTGGCACTGGATCGGGATGTATTGCTATATCTCTGGCGAAAAACTTAAAAAACGCAACAGTTTGGGCGCTTGACTTTTCTGAAGACGCCATTCAAACCGCCAAAGTAAACGCTCTTGCCAACAAGGTTGATATTCAGTTTTTACAACAAGACATATTAAAGACTCACGAACTTGACAAGTCTTTTGATATTATTGTAAGCAATCCTCCATACGTTCGGGAATTGGAAAAAAAAGAAATACAAAAGAATGTACTCGCCTACGAACCACATTCCGCATTGTTCGTTGAAGACACGAACCCCTTAATCTTTTATGACAAAATAACAACATTAGCGGGTAAACATCTCAATCCCAACGGAAAACTCTATTTTGAAATCAATCAATATTTAGCAACTGAAATGATGGAAATGCTCCGAAACAAAGGGTTTACTAAAAATGAATTGCGGAAGGATATTTTTGGAAATGACCGAATGACAAAATCAATGGTTTAGTATAAAGTATTGGCTCGCAAGTTACAATAGTTACCAAATACACAATACAAACTCCAAAGACCAATAAGTTCACTACCTAAATAATTAATCCCTATTTTTGCGTTATGAGATTTGACATTATCACCGTATCACCAGAACTGATTCAAAGTCCGTTTGAACATTCTATCGTAAAAAGAGCTATTGACAAAGGATTAGCTGAAGTTTACTTTCACAACTTAAGAGATTTTGCCTCTAATAAATACAAAAAAATAGACGACTATCAGTTTGGCGGCGGCGCAGGTATGGTTATGATGATTGAACCCATTGACAAATGCATTTCCAAATTGAAATCTGAGCGCGACTATGATGAAATTATTTATATGACGCCAGATGCTCCAATATTAAACCAAGCGACATCGAATACTTTGTCTTTAAAGAAAAACATCATTGTATTGTGTGGTCACTACAAAGGAGTAGACCAACGTGTACGAGATCTTTTTATCACCAAGGAAATTTCAATTGGTGACTATGTATTAAGCGGAGGAGAGTTAGGAGCTGCTGTATTATGTGACAGTATCATTCGATTGATTCCAGGTGTTTTAGGAGACGAAACATCTGCTTTAACCGATTCTTTCCAAGACAACTTACTATCGCCTCCAGTATACACAAGACCTGCAGAATACAAAGGAACCGAAGTGCCAGAAATATTGCTTTCAGGAAACTTTCCAAAGATTGACGCATGGAGAACTGAAAAAGCCTATGAGCGCACCCAACAAATAAAACCAGAATTGTTAGATGAATAGAGTACGTGCTTTTTTAAAAGAATACCCAGCCATTAGCATCGTTATTGGATTTCAATTTTTCAGATTGCTATTACTTCCTTTTATGGGGTTGATGCCTCAAGATGCTTATTACCATTTTTATGGTGAAAACTTAGCCCTCTCTTACTTCGATCATCCTGGAATGATTGGGTATATATTAAGAGTATTTACCTCTGTTTTTGGTAAAACGGTTTTTGTGGTAAAGTTTGCCGACTTTTTCATAACATCACTCACCCTGTTGAGCTTTTACAAACTCGCTTCCTATTTTTTATCGAAACAAAAGCAGCTAAACGCAATCGTTTTACTTTCGAGTACGGTTTGTATTTCGATTCTTAGCATCAACTCCACACCAGATGTGCCTTTACTGCTATTTTGGACACTTTCACTTATCGGGTTATACAAAGCTGTATTTGAAAACAACAAAGGGTATTGGATACTAGGTGGTATTGCCATGGGACTTGCCTTTGATAGCAAGTATACTGCCCTGCTCTTACAAATTGGACTGCTTGCTTTTTTAGCTTTTTCTAATAAGCATCGCAAACTTTTACTTTCACCTTGGCTATGGGCGTCTCTTATTGTATCGGCATTGGTAACCTTTCCTATTTGGTATTGGAACTATCAAAATGATTTTGCTTCTTTCTTGTTTCAGTCTTCAGACCGAACAGGAAGCATTTCTAAATTTGAAATCAAACCAAGATATTTCTTTGGGGCAGTTGGACACCAAATATTCCTATTACTACCTATTTTACTAGCTTCGTTTTTTACACTACTTTATAAACACATTAAAAAGACACTTACAAAGTTCAAACTGCCTTCTGACAAGACCTTGTTTTTACTAGCGTTTTTCATTCCTACATTTCTAGGTTTCTTTTTACTTACCCCCATCTACTGGGTAAAACTTAACTGGATGATGCCTTCTTACATCTCCGGTGTTATTTTGGCAAGTATGTACATTTCTAAAAAACTTGTTAGATCCCAAGTATATATTTCTGCCGCTATTCATCTCTTGGTAAGTTTACAAGTATTCTTCTACTTGGTTCCTATCAAAAGTGACGACACCTGGGTAGGCTGGAAAGAACTGGTGGTGGCTACAGAAAAACTTCAAGAGGAATACCCAAATACATTTGTGTTTTCAGATGACGGCTATAAGACCACTGCGTGTATGACCTTTTTTACTACTCAAAAAATTTATGCTCAAAACATTATTGGCAAACCTGCGCTACAATTCGATTATATTGGTGACGATCTAACTAAATTAAATGGACAAAATGCTTTATTTATCGATTCAGACAAGCGGTATAAAAGCAACGCAAAAAGAGGCGAACATCCTAAGGAGTTGGAGCACTACTTTTCAAGTATTACCGAACTAAATCCTATCATTATCGAAATTAACGGAAAGGAAACCCGTAAATTTTGGGTATATGTTTGTGAAAACTACTCCTATTCGAAGGATTAAACAGTATACATTACAAAAACCCTCAACACTCAATTCAAAAAACAGACTTTTTTTATTTTCATTCATAAAAAAGTTGTAAGTTTGCAACCTCAAAATCAACCTCTGACGAAAATCGTGAATGTTGATTTGTCGAAACCCCATTAAATAAAGAAAAAAATGGCAAATTTAGTAGATTTCGTACAAAACGAATTCGTAGCAAAAAATGAGTTCCCAGCATTTCAATCAGGTGACACAATTACTGTGTACTATGAAATTAAAGAGGGAAGCAAAACACGTACTCAGTTTTTTAGAGGCGTTGTAATCCAAAGAAGAGGTTCTGGAGCATCAGAAACTTTTACAATTAGAAAAATGTCTGGTACTGTTGGTGTGGAGCGTATCTTCCCAGTAAACTTGCCTGCAATTCAAAAAATTGAAGTAAACAAACAAGGAAAAGTAAGAAGAGCACGTATCTTTTACTTTAGAGAACTTACAGGTAAAAAAGCAAGAATCAAAGAGATTCGTCGTAAATAAACCTCGGTATTTTCTAAACCTATATAAAAAAGCTGTCTAAATCTAGACAGCTTTTTTTATGCGCTCTGTTTTACAGAAGTGGCTGGTGACTGGTGGCTGGTGGCTGGTTCGGCAAAGAAAGAAAACTTTGTATTCTCACCTTTGAAACTTTATCCTTTATCAATTTAGCCCTATTCTTCTTCCCTCTACACTTATCAATCTTTAAAAACACCCCTTCCTTAACTAAATCGACTTCATTTTCAGAATAACTCAAAAAGCATTTCCAAAATTTAGGCTATTATCAAAAAGTGCGCTTGATTTCTATGAGATTAGAACTAAAAATATTGCTTTAAATCACTACATTTGTACCGCCAAAAACCGACTGTGTTTTTCATGAAACGCAACGCGCTGGCAATAACACATTCGCAGATTAGCTTTGACACATTAAAGCTTTAAAAAAACAAGGAAATTATGACAACAAAAACATCTCAAATTGTGTACACCATTACCGACGAAGCACCGGCATTGGCTACCTATTCTTTTTTACCTATTGTAGAATCATTTACAAAACACGCAAATATAAACGTTCAAAAGAAAGATATTTCACTTGCTGCTAGAATTCTAGCGAATTTTCCTGAGTACTTGAATGACGATCAAAAAGTTGGAGATGCCCTATCAGAATTGGGAGACTTGGCAAAAACGCCCGAAGCAAACATCATAAAATTACCTAATATTTCAGCTTCTGTACCGCAGTTAAAAGCTGCTATTACTGAATTGCAAGCAGCAGGATATGCCATTCCTGATTTTCCAGAAGCTCCACAAAACGACAGTGAAGCAACAATTAAAGCTACCTATGCTAAAGTATTAGGTTCTGCTGTAAATCCAGTTTTAAGAGAAGGAAATTCTGACCGTAGAGTCGCAGGACCTGTTAAAGAGTACGCAAAAAACAACCCACATTCTATGGGTGCATGGTCTGCAGATTCTAAATCACACGTTGCAAGTATGCCTGAAGGTGATTTTTATGGAAGTGAAAAATCTGTTACCATACAGAGCGCTGGAAACTTAAAAATTGAATTGGTTGACACCAATGGAAATAGTACCATTTTAAAAGAAACGGTTCCTGTTCTAGAAGGAGAAATTGTAGACGCTTCTGTATTGAGCATTGAAAAACTAAAAACTTTTGTAGCTAAGGAAATCGAAGATGCAAAAGCCAACAATGTATTGTTCTCAGTACATATGAAAGCAACTATGATGAAGGTTTCCGACCCAATTATTTTTGGTGCTGTGGTGGAAGTATTTTACAAAGACGTTTTCGAAAAGTACGCAGCTACCTTTGACAAACTAGGCGTTTCGTCTAAAAACGGATTGGGAGATGTATACAACAAAATAGGAAGTCTACCTGAAGCTGAACAAGCTGAAATTAAAGCAGCTATCGAAAAAGTATACGAAAACAGCCCAGCTTTGGCTATGGTAAATTCAGACAAAGGAATTACCAATCTTCACGTGCCAAGTGATGTCATCATCGATGCATCTATGCCAGCAATGATTCGTACTTCAGGACAGATGTGGAATGCAGAAGGAAAGTCACAAGACACGAAAGCATTAATTCCAGACCGCTCGTATGCGGGAGTGTACCAAGAAACCATCGATTTCTGTAAAAAACACGGTGCATTTGACCCTACTACTATGGGAACTGTTCCTAATGTTGGTTTGATGGCGCAAAAAGCACAAGAATATGGTTCACATGATAAAACATTCCAAGTAAGCACTGCCGGAACGGTTAAAGTAAGCGACACCAATGGAAATGTATTGATTGAGCAACCTGTGGCAGCCGGAGACATCTTTAGAGCTTGTCAAGTAAAAGATGCTCCTATTCAAGACTGGGTTAAACTTGCTGTTACTCGAGCAAAAGCAACACAAACACCTGCTATATTTTGGTTAGACGAAAACAGAGCGCATGATGCTCAGTTGATTAAAAAAGTAAACACCTATTTACCAAACCATGACACAACAGGTTTAGAGATTTCAATACTATCACCTGTAGAAGCAACAAAAGTAACTTTAGAAAGAATTCACAAAGGATTGGATACTATATCTGTAACTGGAAATGTATTGCGTGATTACCTTACAGACCTTTTCCCTATTTTAGAATTGGGAACTTCTGCCAAAATGCTTTCGATTGTTCCTTTAATGAACGGTGGAGGCTTGTTTGAAACAGGAGCTGGTGGATCTGCACCAAAACACGTACAACAATTCCAAGAAGAAGGACATTTGCGTTGGGATTCTTTAGGTGAGTTCTTGGCATTGTCAGTTTCTCTAGAAGATTTGGCTGTAAAGGCAAACAATTCAAAAGCAGGAATTTTGTCGAGAACCTTAAATGCTGCAAATACGACCTTTTTAACTAACGACAATTCACCTTCTCGTAAGGTTGGAGAATTAGACAACAGGGGAAGTCATTTCTATTTAGCATTGTACTGGGCTCAAGAATTATCAGCACAGACAGAAGACACAGAATTACAAGCTGTATTTGCTCCACTTGCTAAAACACTTACAGAGCATAAAGATGCGATTATTGCTGAATTGAATAACGCACAAGGTCCTGCTGTGGAGATGGGAGGTTATTACTACCCTAACGCAGCTATAACAGAAACGGCAATGCGTCCAAGTGCACTTTTAAACAACGCCTTAGCTGCCTTGTAAAAGAATTGCTGCTCAACAACAAAAAAAAACGTCTAAATTTATTTTTAGACGTTTTTTTTTCAGTTTATTTTTACTTGGTTTTATTTTGTTTCATTTAATTTTTCAAGACCACTAATGATGTCCTCGTTTTCTAGTCTTAAAAACTCTTGAACAAACGCTATTTTTCTCGCTTTTAAACCCATATCTATCAGCTTTTTATCAAAGATACGAATAGCTACTTTTTACGAACACTCGGTTTTTGTAGTTCATCTATAGTCAAATCTGTTGATTTGGAAAATAATTCCTCAACAATGCCCTTTACGAATAAAGTACCCTGAGCCTGTACGCTGTCGCTGAAGCTTTTTGCAACAACCGAAGCTTTAGCGTAGGTTATAGCGTAAGAGATCGAAGAGTATCTTTATTCAGTTGCTACTTCCAATGTTTGGTTTAACAATTCCACATTAAAATTGATTTTAGCGTTTAATGCTCTGAATACTTTTAAAATAGTCTCAAATCGAGCATCTGTCAAATTATTTTCTATTTTAGAAATTTGGGCTTTTTTTACACCAATCAATTCCCCCAATTGCGATTGAGTCAATTTTCGTTCTTTCCGAGCATGTTTGATAGCCTCTCCTAGCAAGTCCAGTCGCAACTCATTTTCATAAACAGCTCTTTCTGCTGTCCCTTTTTTTCCGATGTATGTGTCTTTTACTTCATCAAATGAATATGTTTTCATCACTTCTTGTTTTTAGATTCAAAATATTTGTTCATTAGTTCGGTTGCCTTGTCGATTTCTTTTTTAGGTGTTTTCTGCGTTTTTTTGACAATTCCATGGGTGGCAATTACCACAGTTACTGTATTATCTGTTTTGTCCCAAAACGCAAAAAGTCGGTATTGTTTTCTGTTGTACAAAGTCCTGAATTCCCAGATATCCGCATTCAGTTTTTTAAAGAGCGTAGGATCGGTTGTGAGCTTTGCTTTGTCAATATTGAAAATAATTTTATTCCGTGTCTTTTCATCTAGCCTGTCAAAAAATTCAAAAACTTCTTTAAGAAAGGCAACTTTAAATTTCTCTCTCATTGCAATCTTTTTTTATTGCAAAGATAAATGTTTCCTTTTTAGTAAACAAATTGATTTTTGAAAGAGATTTTTCACAATGCGAATAAAGTGTTTATGCAAAAAAAGTTGAATGTTTTGGAGTCAGCAAATTATATATTGTTGCAAGACACCTATTATTCCTTTTGATTATATAAATAAGCCAAAGATTAAACCTAAAAAAACAACTCCAATACTTCTATTGTTAAATTCATGTCCCATATAATCATAGTAATCGGTTGAGTTTTTTGGTCCATATAAGTATTCTTTAAATGAATATTTCTTTTGAAGTAGTTGTGCTGTGTTAATACATCTCCTCAAATCATACAAAAATGAGTTTGTGGAATTATAAAAGACTCATACATGCAAAGATTTTTGCAAGTTTTCTATTTCTTATCCGAAGAATCCCGAACAATCAATTCAGGTTCCAAAATCATTTTATTCAAGGTTGGCGGAATAGCAGCCTCCTCTATTCTTCTTAAAAAAGCCTCCGCGGTAAGTCGTCCAATTTCAGTACTGTGTTGTTCAATGGTAGTGATAGAAGGCGTCACTAAGGAAGTAAACGGTTCGTTTCCAAATCCAACAATGGCAATTTCATCAGGAATACTAATATTCTTTTCTTTCAATACCTGCAAAGCACCTAAGGCGGCATAATCTCCCGCCACATATACAGCATCCGGTCGATTGGGTTGCTCCAACAATTGCTCCATGATTTCACGACCATTTTGCTTGGTCAATTTACACTCATAAACCAACGCATCGTCCAAAGGCAAGTCGTGCTTTTCCAACGCATCTTCATATCCTTTTATTCTATTCTTATAAATACGTGTATGACTAAATCCGGCAATATGCGCGATTCTTTTACAACCTTGAGACACCAAATGATCTACAATTAAATGACTACTCTTATAGTCATCAATTCCAATATAATCCACCCCAAGTGCATTCTCACCACGGTCAAATAGAATCAATGGAATGCCTTTGGACTTTATTTTCTCATAATAAGAAAAATCTGTTGTTTCATTTGCCATGGAAGCGATAATTCCATCGACCTGGGTAAAAAGCAAGGCATCAATATAACGACACTCTTTTTCAAACGACTCATAAGATTGAGAAATAATAATATTGTAACCCTTCTCATGCAATACATCTTCAATACTCTGCAATACGGCAGAAAAAAAATTACTATTTGCTCTAGGAATGATCACCCCCACAAGATTGCTCTTTCCTTTTCGTAAGGCACTCGCCAAATGATTTGGTTGGTAGTTTAGATTTTTTGCTACCTGCTGAACAGAAACCTTCGTTTTTTCACTTATCCTTGGATGGTTATTCAAGGCTTTGGAAACTGCCGAAGGTGTTAAGCCTAAAACATTTGCAATATCTTTTATGGTCGTTTTTTTTTGTGTTCCCAAAATTTTATCTATATTTGTTCAAACGTTTGAACAAAAGTAAACAATTTTTATCAAACAGCAAACATTCACCACTACTTAAAACACTTCTAAAGCGCTGTGTTTACTGGGGTTGAGTGCATCAAAAATAAGGGTTCTTATCATGAGTACCTTTTTTTTTGGAAAAATAGTTCAATCGATGGAACGACAAAGCAATTTGAGTATTTGAAAACAAATATTCATTTTTTTTCACAATTTGTTCAATCGATAGAACAAAAAATTAAACATACATACAAACGCTTAATTCAGATCGTACTGAATTATTAATTAAACTAAATTAAATAGAAATAAAATGGGTAAAGTAGTAACGTTTGGAGAGATCATGTTAAGATTGGCTCCACAAGGATTTTTGAGATTTTCACAAGCAAACAGTTTTGATGCAATCTACGGAGGTGGAGAATCAAATGTAGCGGTATCATTGGCAAACTACGGAGTAGATGTAGATTTCGTAACGCGTTTACCAAAAAACGACATCGGAGAATGTGCCATGATGGAAATGCGTAAAAGAGGTGTAAATGTTGATAAGATCGTTTACGGTGGAGATCGTTTGGGAATCTATTTCCTAGAAACAGGAGCGGTATCTAGAGGATCTAAGGTAGTATATGACCGTGCACACTCTGCTATTGCTGAAATTGAATCTGGAATGATCAATTGGGAAGAAGTATTTGCTGGAGCTGAATGGTTTCACTGGACAGGAATTACACCTGCAATCTCTCAAGGGGCAGCAGATGTATGTTTAGAAGCTGTGAAAGCTGCTAGTAAACTTGGAGTAAAAATCTCTACAGATTTAAACTACCGTGCGAAATTATGGAATTTCTGTGACGATGCACATAGAGAAGCGATCATGACTGAATTAACATCTTACTGTGATGTTGTTTTAGGAAATGAAGAAGACGCTGAAATGCACTTCGGAATCAAGCCAGAAGGAATTAGCGTACAAACAGAAGGACACAATGTAAAAGCAGAAGCTTTCTTGTCAGTTTGTGAGCAAATGATGAAAAAATTCCCAAGAGCTAAAAAGGTAATTACTACTTTAAGAGGTTCTATCTCAGCATCTCACAATACTTGGGCTGGTGTTTTATACGACGGTACTACGTTGTTTCAAACTCGTCAATACCAAATTACTGATATCGTAGATAGAGTTGGTGGTGGAGATTCATTTATGGGTGGTTTGATCTACGGATTGTTAAAATATCCTGAAGACGATCAAAACGCATTGGACTTTGCTGTTGCCGCTTCTTGTTTGAAACACACCATCAAAGGAGATGCCAACTTGGTAACTGTTGCTGAAGTAGAAAAACTAATGGGTGGTGACGCCTCAGGAAGAGTAGCGAGATAAATCCATTTTTTATGAAGAAATCAATTGCCATCATATGTGGCGGAGGTCCTGCACCCGGAATCAATACCGTAATCAGTACGCTTGCTAAAACCTTTATCAAAGATGGATATGAGGTACTCGGTGTACACCATGGCTACAAAGGCTTGTTCTCTGAAGAACCTGCCGTTAAAGTGTTCAATTTTCACCGTGCAGATCGCATTTACAGTCGTGGAGGATCTACCTTAATTATGAGTAGATTTAAACCGAAAGACAGCGATTTTAAACCTGATTTCTTTATCAAAAATAATGTAAAATTGTTAGTGACTATCGGTGGAGACGACACTGCCTCCACCGCGAGTCGCTTGACAAAATACTTAGAGACACAGAAGCTCGACGTAGCACATATACACGTTCCTAAAACCATCGATAACGACCTTCCCCTGCCGGATCGTAATCCTACATTTGGATTCCATACAGCAAAAGACGAAGGAGTTCGTATTGGAAATACGGTATACGAAGATGCAAGAACTAGTGAAAACTGGTTTGTAGTTTCGGCCATGGGACGTTCAGCAGGGCATTTGGCTTTCGGAATTGCTTCCGCATGTCATTTTCCAATGATGATCATTCCTGAAATGTTCAATAAAACAAAAATCACTTTTGACAAGCTGATTAAATTGATCATTTCTTCAATTGTTAAAAGTAAAATAAGAGGAATAGACTACGGAGTAGCCATGGTTAGCGAAGGTGTTTTTCATTTTATGGATGAAGATGAAATCATTAATTCAGGTATCAACTTCACCTATGACGACCACGGTCATCCTGAACTAGGAAATGTAAGTAAATCACATATTTTCAACTATTTACTACAAGTAAAATTAAAAGAACTAGGTTTAGAAATCAAATCAAGACCGGTTGAAATTGGTTATGAATTGCGTTGTAGCAATCCAATTGCTTTTGATTTAACCTTATGTACTTTGTTAGGTATAGGTGTGAAAAAACTATTTGACCAAGGTAAAACAAGATGTATTGTTAGCGCAAACTCTAATGGAGATATTTCTCCTTTGTATTTAAAAGATTTCGAAGACGAAGAAGGAAAAGTACAACCACGTTTGGTAGATATAGAATCGGACATGGCTCAATTATTCATCAAAGAACTCATTCAAATAAGAGAAAGAGATTATGAAGCTGCTAAGCAATATCTCGATAATCCTGAGGCCTACGATCTCAAGAAAATATTGAATTGGTAGGGTCTGAGTTTTGAGTAAGAAAATAATAAATTAAAAATATATTTAAAATGGCACAGTTTACAAGAATAGAAGTCGCAAATGCGATGAAAGAAACAGGAATGATTCCTTTATTTTTCAATAGCGATATTGAATTGAGTAAAAAAGTATTAAAAGCATGTTATGACGGAGGCGCTCGTTTGATGGAATTTACAGCAAGAGGCGATTTCGCTCATGAAGTTTTTGGTGAGTTGACAAAATATGCAATTGCTGAATTGCCTGGAATGATTATGGGTGTTGGCTCTGTTACCGATGGTGCTGCCGCTTCTTTATATATGGCTTTGGGTGCAAACTTTATCGTAACACCTGTATTAAGAGAAGACATTGCAATTGCCTGTAACAGAAAGAAAGTATTGTGGTCGCCAGGATGTGGATCATTGACAGAAATCGCAAGAGCCGAAGAGCTTGGATGTGAAATCGTAAAATTATTCCCAGGTGACTTGTACGGACCTAAATTCGTAAAAGGAATCAAAGGCCCACAACCATGGACATCTATCATGCCAACAGGTGGAGTTGCTCCAACTGAAGAAAACTTATCTGGCTGGTTTAACGCGGGGGTGACTTGTGTAGGAATGGGGTCTCAATTAATTTCTAAAGACATCATTGCTAATAAAGCCTATGCACAATTAGAGCAAGACGTTAAAGCTGCTTTAGCGATTGTTAAAAAAGTAAGAAAATAGACTGTAAGAAAACGAAAAAAGGCGCGGTATCTACTGCGCCTTTTTTATTATTTCTATTCTATTCAGCTTGCAATAACAACTTAATTCAGCTCAAGTTTCTTTTAAGTCTACCGTATCTTTTTATCGGATGAGGCCCTTACAAGCAGTTCTGTCTCTATTATTATTTTTTTCACTTCTCCTTTTTCAACAGGTGCATCCACTCTATTCAAAAATGCTTCTGCTGCTAATTTTCCAATTTGAGCACTGTTCTGATTCACCGTTGAGATTGCCGGAGATAAAAACGATGTAAATGGTTCATTACTAAAACCAACCAAAGCAATTTCCTCAGGTACTTTAACACCTCTTTCATTCAATATTTGCAAAGCGCCAAGTGCCGCAAAATCACTCGCAGCATAGACAGCATCTGGTCTATTAGGAAGTTCTAATAAGGCTTCCATAACCTTTCGCCCATCGTCAATTCTCAACTTATTTTTACTTATGATGCGTTCATCAATAGGCATGCCTCGTTCTTTTAGCGCATCTTTATACCCTTTGATCCGATTTCCATACACTCTCGTATCGTCATAACCTCCCATATGGGCAATTCTGGTACAACCTTGGGCCAACAAATGATCTACAATTTTAAAACTCGTTTCATAATCATCAATCCCAACATAGTCAACTTCCAATGCCATTTCCCCTCTATCGAAAAGTACTAAAGGAATTCCCTTTGCCTTGATTTTCTCATAATAACTTAGATCTGTTGTCTCATTCGCCATAGAAGCAATGATACCATCAACCTGAGTAAAAAGTAAAGATTCAATACATTTGCATTCCTTTTCAAAAGATTCATTGGACTGCGTAATAATGATATTATATCCTTTTTCATTTAAAACTTCTTCGATATTTTCTAAAACCGACGAGAAAAAATTACTATTGTTTCGAGGAATAATAACACCTACCAATCTACTTTTTCCACTTCGCAAGGCACTTGCCAAATGATTGGGTTGATAATTCAAATTCTCTGCTACCTGACGTACCGCTTTTTTAGTTTTTTCACTAATTCTAGAGTCGTCATTTAATGCTTTTGAGATTGCAGAAGTAGACAATCCCAACACATTAGCAATATCTTTTATGGTAATTTTTTTTTTTGTACTCAAGTTTTTATATATTTGCTACATCGTTATAGCAAATATAGCAATTTTTATTTTTAATAACCTAATCTCCAAAACAAAGCTTTTTCAATCAACAGATTAGAATATTGGCTTTTGAGATACATTAATTAATGTGAGGCAAAGGTATTATTGCTAAAACGATGTAACAAGATTTTTTTCGATTCATTTCAACGGATTGCTTGAATTAAATTTGACAAATCAGGGACGAAAAGATCATTTTAACTATTTGCTACAACGATGTAGCATTTTGTAATTTAACATTAAAAAAGTTTGCCACCTTATTCATTGTGAGCCGACTAAACATAAAATTAACTCTAAAGTAGAACCTAATGAAATACATTGTTTGCGAAAAACCAGGTGAATTTATCTTAAAAGAAAAAGAAGCACCCATAAGAAAAGAAAACGAAGCGCTATTACAAATTAATAAGGTAGGAATTTGCGGTACCGATTTACATGCCTATGCCGGAAACCAAGCCTTTTTTACATATCCTAGAATTTTAGGACATGAATTGGCTTCTGAAGTTTTAGAAATTGGAGAAAACGAAAGAGGTATTAAGGCTGGTGACAAAGTGGTTGTTATGCCGTATGTTAGCTGTGGAAAATGTATTGCGTGTACTCATGGTAAAACAAACTGCTGTACAAACATTACGGTTTTAGGAGTTCACGGTGATGGAGGAATGCAAGAACAAATTGCCGTCCCTGCCGATATTTTATTACCTGCTAACAACTTATCAGACGACCAAATGGCTATCGTAGAACCTTTAGCAATTGGAGCGCATTCTGTAAGACGAGCGGCTATCACCCCAGGTGAAACTGTAGCGGTTGTGGGTTGTGGACCTATCGGTATTGGAATTATGAAACTTGCTCAAATTGCAGGCGCTAAAGTTGTCGCGATTGATATGAACGAGCAACGTTTAGAATATGCTAAAGAGAAAATTGGTGTAGACTATACTGTTAAAGCAGGGCCAGATGCGGCGCAAGCAATTGCAGATTTAACCAATGGAGATATGTGTACAGCTGTTTTTGATGCGTCTGGAAATAAGTTCGCACTAGAAGCTGGACCTAGCTATATGTCTCATGGAGGACGTTTTGTGTTGGTTGGCTTGTCTAAAGGCGACTTAACTTACAATCACCCAGCAGTTCATGCTAAAGAAATGACATTAATGTGTAGTAGAAATGCTACCACAGAGGATTTCGAACACGTAATCAATGTATTAGACCAGTTCCCAACTGAGTCATTTATTACTCATAATGTACCGTATACAGAAATGATTGAAAACTTTGACAGTTGGTTAGACCCTGCGACTGGAGTTATCAAAGCAACTGTAGATTTTACAAAATAATACTAACTAGGAAGTTATTCCCTCATAAATAGAAGAATAGGATGTCTAAGAATTATGTTCAAATAGATCCAAAGGATAATATAATCATAGCGATTACCAACCTTGACAAAGGTATGTCGACTACCATCCAAGGAAAAGAAGTTATCTTAAAAGAAAACATCAAAGGAAAGCACAAATTTGCTTTGAACGATTTTAAAATCGGGGATGAAATCTTTATGTACGGAGTTTTGATTGGTAAAGCAACTCAAGACATTGCCGAAGGAACTGCAATCACCATACACAATGTAAAACATGCTTCTGCAGAATTTAACGACTCCGCAGAGAAATTCACATGGACCGCTCCTGATGCTTCAAATTTTGAAGGCAGAACTTTTAATGGTTACCACCGTGAAGATGGTAAAGTAGGTACTGGAAATTATTGGTTGGTCATTCCATTGACCTTTTGTGAAAACAGAAATATCGATGTACTTGAAGGGGCGCTTTCAGAAAAACTAGGTTATGAAACTAAGAAGGATTTTGCTGTTGATACAGATGCTTTGATAGCACAGTTCAACGCAGGTGCTTCTGTCGAAGAAATATACAATACACCTATCATCACTACCAAAGAAGAACTTTCTGAAAACAGAACTTTTAAAAATGTAGATGGTATCAAATTCCTAAAACACGATGGTGGTTGTGGTGGTATTCGTCAAGATTCTGAAACCTTATGTAGATTGTTAGCAGGTTACATATCAAATCCGAACGTAGCAGGTGCTACTATTTTTAGTTTAGGTTGTCAGAATGCACAAATTGAAATGCTTCAAAACGCTATCGATGCTATTGCGCCAAACAATAAAAAACCGGTGCATTATTTAGAACAGCAACAAAGTGAAAGCGAACGCCATCTAATCGAAGAGGCCGTTAAGCATACGTTTGTTGGATTGACAGAAGCGAATAAAATTGAAAGAAAACCGGCTCCATTGAGCAAACTTGTATTAGGTTTGGAATGTGGTGGTTCTGATGGTTTTTCTGGAATTTCTGCAAACCCTGCTTTGGGCTATGCTTCCGATTTGCTCGTTGCTTTAGGAGGAAGTCCAGTACTTTCTGAATTCCCAGAGTTGAATGGTGTTGAACAGGAAATCATCAATCGTTGTGAAACCAAAGAAGACGCTAAAAAATTCTACGATATCATGCGCGCCTATTCTGCAGCTGCGGTAGCGGTAGGTTCAGGTTTTGAAAACAATCCTTCTCCAGGAAATATCAAAGACGGTCTTATCACGGATGCTATGAAATCTGCAGGCGCTGCTAAAAAAGGTGGAACTTCTCCTGTAGTAGAAGTCTTAGACTATACAGAACAAGTAACCAAACCGGGTTTAAATTTGCTGTGTACTCCTGGAAATGACGTAGAATCCACTACAGGATTGGTAGGTTCAGGCTGTAATATCGTGGTATTTACCACAGGTTTAGGAACGCCTACAGGGAATCCTGTTGCACCTGTGCTTAAAATGTCGAGCAATACACACTTATTTGAAAAAATGAATGACATTATTGATATCAATGCCGGAACCGTAATTAGAGGTGAAGACAGCATTGCATCGATGGGAGAAAAAATCTTAGATCATATCATTAAAGTTGCAAGTGGTGAAGTGGCTTCCAAAGCGGTTGTTCACGGTCATAACGACTTTATTCCATGGAAAAGAGGCGTTTCTTTATAATATATAGTTCAAAACTTTAGAAATAACACAATTATGAATGCATTAAACAGAACAAATAATTCAGTAAATACGTATACTGAAAGAATTATCCAATTCGGAGAAGGAAACTTCTTAAGAGCTTTCGCTAACTGGATGATTCATGAAATGAATAAAAAAGCTGACTTTGACGCGGGTGTGGTTGCCGTTCAGCCAATTGACCAGGGATTGATAAAAATGTTAAATGATCAAGATGGATTGTATACATTGTACTTAAACGGTATCAAAAACGGAAAAGCCATCAGTGAGCACGAAATTATTGATTGTATCCAACGTGGTATCAACCCATATTCAGAACCTGCAGCTTATTTAGCCAATGCAGAGAATCCAGATTTGAGATTTGTAATCTCTAATACTACAGAAGCTGGTATTGCTTACAATGCGGACGACAAATTAGACGACGCTCCACAATCGAGTTACCCTGGAAAACTAACTGCTTTGTTGTACAAGCGTTTTCAATTTTTCGGTGGTGCCTCTGATAAAGGAATGATTGTAATTCCTTGTGAATTGATTGACAAAAATGGAGATAATTTAAAAAGAATCATCTTACAATATGCAGCCGACTGGAATTTAGGTGATGATTTTGTTACTTGGATCAATGAGGATAATATTTTCTGTAACACTTTGGTAGACAGAATTGTTCCTGGATACCCAAGAGACAAAATGGATGCTATAACCGAAGAACTTGGTTATAAAGACAATTTGGTAGTAGAAGGAGAGCAATTTCACCTATGGGTAATCGAAGGTCCTACTTCTGTGAAAGAAGAAATTCCTGCTGAAGCTTGTGGATTGAACATTGTTTTTACCGACAATATGGAACCTTATAGAACTCGTAAGGTACGTATCTTAAATGGAGCACATACGACATTGGTACCTGTTGGTTATTTGTACGGAATTGACAAAGTACGTGAATCTTTGGAAGATGATGTTGTTGGAGGTTACTTAAAAAACACCATTTTTAACGAAATCTGTCCTACTTTAGATCTCCCTAAAGAAGAACTAGATCAATTCTCAAATGATGTCCTAGACAGATTTAGAAACCCATTTTTAGAGCATGCTTTGATGAGCATCTCTTTGAATTCAACTTCTAAATTCAAAACTAGAGTATTGCCATCAGTTTTAGAATACATTAAAAGAAAGAATACCTTGCCACAAGGCTTGTTGTTCTCATTGGCTTCTTTAATTGCTTTTTACAAGGGAGATAGAGATGGTGAAGCCTATTCGGTTAAAGATGATCAAGCCGCTTTAGATTTCTTTGCAGCACAATGGGCTACAAATGATACAGCAGCTATTGTAAAGGCTACATTATCGAATACCAACTTTTGGGGAACCGACCTTACACAATTCGAAGGTTTGGAAGCTACGGTAGCTAAAAACCTAGAATCTATTGTAAATAAAGGAATGAAAGTTGCTTTGGAGGCCTTCGTAAAATAAACCTATTAAAGCTCCTTGGATTTTACCTCCAAGGAGCTTTCAACTAAACAAAACAAACAAATGATTATTGATTCTCATCAGCATTTTTGGAATTATGAGCCTGTAAAGCACGAATGGATAGATGATAGCATGGCCGTTATCAGAAGAGATTTTACACCTCAAAACCTTCAAAAAGTATATGCCGAAAATGGTATCGATGGCTGTGTGGCTGTACAAGCAGATCAGACATTAGAAGAAACTGACTTTTTATTAGATGCAGCGGCTAAACACGATTTCATAAAAGGCGTTGTAGGCTGGGCAGATTTAAGAGCGAACACCATAGAAAGTACGTTGGAAAAGTACAGCGATCAAGACAAACTAAAAGGTTTTAGACATGTGGTACAAGGAGAACCCGACCACAATTTCCTTTTGAGAAAAAATTTCTTACATGGAATTGCCGCATTAAGCAAACACAATTTTGTATACGACATCTTAGTGTTTCCACATCAACTTGGCGCCACTTTAGAGTTCGTGAAGAAATTTCCAAATCAAAAATTTGTGATCGATCATATTGCCAAGCCTTATATCAAGGATAGCTATTATGAAGGATGGGCAGTTTTGATGCAAGAGATTGCCAAACAAGAAAATGTCTTTTGTAAATTATCTGGGATGATTACCGAAGCAGATTTTAAAACCTGGACACCCGGTCAGATTGAACCGTATATGGATTTGGTATTAAACGCATTTGGACCTCAAAGAATTCTTTATGGTTCAGATTGGCCCGTATGTTTAGTTGCTGGAAACTACGAGGCGGTTAAAAAACTAACAACAAATTTTATTGCAAAACTCTCTATAGCTGAACAAGCCGCCATTATGGGAGAAAACGCTATAAAATTCTATAACTTATAAAAACAAATCATGGATTTAGGATTAAAAAATAAAATAGTTGTCATCACTGGGGCAGCTGGATTGAAAGGAAGTATTGGAGAAACCATGCTACAACAACTCGTTGAAGAAGGTGCAATTCCTGCAATTATTGATAGAAATGATAGAGGTTTCGAATATGCAGAAACTATTCAGAAAAAAGGTATTGATGCCTTATTTTGCAAAACTGACGTAACGCAACCAGAAGCAATTGAAGCTGCTATCGCACAAATAATAGCTAAATACGGCAGAATAGATGTTGTAATTAACAATGTTGGTGTGAATGATGGTGCTGGATTGGACAGTAGTTACGAAGATTTCATGAATTCACTAAAATTAAATATGGTGAGCTACTTTTTAGTTGTAAAGCACGCACTCCCCTATTTAAAAGCATCCAAAGGAAACATCTTAAACATTGGCTCTAAAGTTGGATTGACCGGACAAGGCGGCACTTCAGGTTATGCAGCTGCAAAAGGAGGCGTTTTAGGCCTAACACGTGAATGGGCAGTAGATTTGATCAAAGACTCCATTCGTGTAAATGCTATTATCATTGCTGAAAGTTGGACTCCTGCTTATGACGAATGGATCAAAACACTAGACAACGGTGAGGAGAAATTGAAATCTATTGTTAAAAAAATTCCTCTTGAAAACAGAATGACCACACCAGAGGAAATCGCAAACCAAGCATTGTTTACAATTTCAAATAAAGCAAGCCATACTACTGGTCAGTTTATTGCCGTAGACGGAGGTTATGTTAATTTAGACAGATCCCTGTTGACCGAATAGTACATATGTTATATAAAATGTTAGATTTGGTGTTTGCAAACACTTTTAAATCATCGAAATTCGCTTAAAAATTTAAACTAAAACCAATTATAATGAACAAGATTAAAAACATTCCTGTAGTTCGTAAAGAATTATTATTTCCATTTATTATCATAACCTCTCTATTCGCCTTATGGGGAATTGCGAATGATTTGACCAACCCAATGGTATCTGCCTTTAAAAAAGTAATGCCAGAACTTTCCAATGTAGAAGCCTCTCTTGTGCAATTCGCATTCTATTTTGGTTATTTCTTTATGGCTTTACCTGCAGCGCTATTTATTAGAAGAAACAGTTATAAGTCTGGAATTATTTTAGGACTTGTTCTCTACGCAATAGGTGCCTTCTTATTTTACCCTGCAGCGGCGTATGAAGAGTTCACCTATTTCTTGGTTTCCTTATGGATCATTACTTGTGGATTGGCCTTTTTAGAAACCACTTCAAATCCATTGATTCTTTCTTTAGGAGACAAAGAAACAGCCACACAGCGTTTGAATCTTGCCCAAGCATTTAATCCTATTGGATCTTTAATGGGTATGATCGTTGCACAACAATTTGTAATCTCAGCTTTACGTTCAGACGATTATACTGCAGAAGCATACAAGGCACTATCTTCTGAAGAGATGGCTGCTGTTAGAGAAAACGACCTTGGTGTTATCAGTCTTCCATATATTGGCCTAGGACTCGTTGTATTGGTAATCATGCTTATCATCATTTTTACGAAAATGCCAAAAACAGCTCCAGAAGATAAAATGGAGTTATCTGAGTCGTTTAGAAAACTTTTTGCCAATAAAAACTATGTGCAGGGGGTAATTGCACAAGCTTTTTATGTAGGAGCACAAATCATGTGTTGGACTTATATTTTCCAATATGTTGAAAACATCAATAACGGCTTACCAGCATCTGAACATTTGACTGCTACTTGGTTCAATGTGGCTGCTATGATTATCTTCTTGACAGGAAGATGGATTGGAACAGCTTTGATGAAAACCATCAATCCTTCAAAACTATTATTCCTTTTTGGAATTGGAGGTGTTGTCTGTACCGCAGGAGCCATTCTTTTAACAGGAACCATAGGATTGTATTCTCTAGTAGGTATCTCACTCTTTATGTCAATCATGTTCCCTACTATTTATGGAATCGCCTTGAAAAACATGGGAGACGAGGCTAAAATTGGTTCCGCCGGTTTGGTAATGGCTATTGTTGGAGGTGCCTTGATGCCCGTTTTACAAGGAAGTATTTTAGACTGGGGTGGTTCAGGATTTGCAGATGTACAAATTCTTGGATACATTCCTGAAGTAAACTTCTCTTTTATCTTGCCATTAATTTGTTTGGCAGTAGTGGCTAGATACGGATACACAACTTATAAACGTAATATTTAATCGATATGAATACCAAAAGATATTGTTACTCTTGTGATTTAAAAGACGATTCAAAATTAATAGAGGAGTATAAAAATTACCACAAAGCAGAAAATGCCTGGCCAGAAATCACTAAAAGTATTCGTGATGCCGGCGTTGTAGACATGCAAATTTACCTCACTGGAAACCGCATGTTTATGATTATGGAAGTTGACGAAACTTTCGACCCAGCAAAAAAAGCTGAAATGGACGCCAACAATCCAAAAGTTCAAGAATGGGAAAACCTTATGTGGAATTACCAACAAGAACTGCCATGGGCAAAAGACGGTGAAAAATGGATTGCCTTAGAACAAGTCTTCAAACTTGGATAATTAGAAAAATAAAACAATAACAAATGAAACAATTATTTCTTGCTTTAGCGTTCGTAGCATTGAACCTAAGCTCATGTACAACTTCTGAAAAAGAGACCGCTTCAAAACAGCCAAACATCATCTACATTATGGCAGATGACCATACCACGCAAGGTATTGGTGTGTATGGAAGTAGATTAGCAGCACTCAACCCTACACCTACAATTGACAGAATTGCAAAAGAAGGAATTCTCTTTGAAAATGCCTTTTGTACCAATTCTATTTGTACACCTTCTCGTGCAACAATCATGACAGGACAATACGGTCAAGTAAATGGTGTTAAAGACTTGGGTGGAATTTTACCAGTAGACAGACAGTATTTGGCACATGAAATGAAAAAATTGGGCTATACAACGGCTATCGTTGGAAAGTGGCACCTTAAAGACGCTCCAGACGCATTTGACTATTACAATGTTTTGCCTGGACAAGGAGATTACCACAACCCAACGCTCTATACCAATGAAGAAATTGGTGACAAGAGAGAGATTCGCTTTGAAAAAGGATTGGTACGTACGGTAAATGCAACTACTTATGAAGGACATTCTTCAGACGTTATCACCGATAAATCATTAGAATGGTTAGACAGCAAAAGAGACAAATCAAAACCATTTTTCTTGATGCATCATTTCAAAGCTCCTCATGATTTCTTTGAGCATGCAAAACGTTATAATGAGTATTTAGCCGATGTTGAAATTCCAGAACCAGCAAGTTTGTGGGACAACACAGGAAACGGTTCTGTCGCTACCAGAGGTTACAACGATTCTATGATGGACACAATTGGTTCTTCGGTTGGACATAGAAATATCATCCGAAACATGGGAATGCATATGAACATCGATCCAACTATTCCGGATCCGGAATATAAGAAATTGGCGTACCAAGAGTATTTAAAAAGATATTTGAGATGTGTAAAAGGTGTGGATGACAACGTTAAGCGATTGTTTGACTACCTAGAAAAAAACAACTTGATGGACAATACCGTTATTATGTATACAGGTGATCAAGGGTTTATGTTAGGTGAACACGATTATATAGACAAACGTTGGATGTATGAAGAATCTATGCGTATGCCTTTCTTAGTTCGTTATCCTAAAATGATAAAAGCTGGAACTAAAGCCACAGCCATCATCAACAATACCGATTTTGCACCAACCATTATTGATCTTGCGGGAGGTAAAACGCCAGAATATATGCAAGGGGAAAGCTTTAAAGATGTGTTGACAACAGTTGAAGAGCCTGAAGGTTGGAGACAGGAAACGTATTACCGTTACTGGATGCATATGGCACACAAACACAGTAATCCTGCTCATTTCGGAATCAGAACAAAAGAGTTTAAATTGATTTTCTTCTATGCAAGGGATTATAAGAAAAGAAATAACAAAGCACAAAAATGGGCGAATCACCCTTCTTCATTGTCTTTTGTTAAGACACCTGTGGCTTGGGAACTCTATGATCTTAAAAACGACCCTAAAGAAATGAACAATATTTATGGCGACCCACATTATGCCGCCGTTGTTAAAGAGCTTAAAACAAAACTCAAAGCAATGCGATCAGAGTTTAAGGAAGACGATACCGTTTATCCAGAAATTCAAGAATCGATCGATTTGTATTGGGATAAATAATATCCATAAAAAAACCAGTGCTCAAGGCACTGGTTTTTTTTATTCTTCATTTTTAGTTTTTTTCTCTTCTGTTCGTATTGGACCAAATTCTCCGTCGTAATTCATTCTACTCCGTTGATTCGATGAAACATATACCGTTCCATTATTCCCTCCAAAAATTGTGAGTTGAATTTCAAATCTTTCCGTTTGATTTTTACTTGAAAATTTAATATCGATGCGGTTTTTCTTTTCACATAGTTCAACTTTATAATTCTCAATCAATTCGGCGATCTCAATCGGCCCACTATCACCATAACCACCACCACTATAGCGCTCTCCGAAGAACGGCAAATAGGCATAAACACTATCGTTTTGTATTCTTAAATAATTAGAGTTGCCTATTAAATTAATTCTCCTTCCTCTATTGGCGGTGGCCCAATCTGATTCAAATGTATACTGGGTTGTTTCTATAAGTGCTCGCGTGTCTTGATACGCCTTTAATTCCAAAGCCTTTTTTTGTGCTTTTTTTTCTTGCTTGGATTGCCCAACAACCCCCATGGACAACAACAAAGAAATAGAAAATATTAACATTCTTGTGCTCATAATACATATGTTTAATTGTGATTATCGACAAATTCAACACACTGAATTTCATCTATTTGTAACAAGTTAAGGTCTATTTTTAGGTTTTGCAAAAAAAACCATTCTTTTGTACAAAAAAAGCATTGCTGTTCTCTAGCGTTTTCTATTTCTTTTTTAAAAAAAACGTATCTTTACACTGTACGACATTCTTATTTTGTCTTTGTAAAATAGAAGCTCAAAACTTATCCCCCAATATTCTGTGAAACCACTAATTTACATCTTTACCATACTATTTAGTTTTCAATTATTTGCTCAAAACAAGCATCAAATATTGCAAACAAATAAGATTTCTTTTAGTTTTTCAAATCCAAAATACGGATTAAACGAAAATTCCATCCAAGCAATCAAACAAGATACAGATGGCTTTATGTGGTTTGGTACTCCGAATGGATTGTACAAATTTGACGGTTACAACTACAAAATATACCAAAACGATCATACCAACCCTTTTAGTCTTTCAGAGAATAATGTGATTGATCTATTTGAAGATGCAGAAGGACTCCTATGGATTTGTACAGATAAAGGGCTGAATACTTTTGACAAAACTACCAACCGATTTCGAAATTATTTAAACACCTATTCTGAACATTATAAGTCGGCAGAAAACATTAGAATCAATACAATCACTCAAGATGGTAATGGCAGCCTTTGGTTGGGAACTAGCAAGGGACTTTGCAAAGTTGAAAAAAAAGAAAATCACTATCTCTCCTTTGAATGGATTGATTTAAAATCTAATAATCTCAATCAAGTTTTTAAAGTATTGATCTCTAAAGAAAGTGATAAACTATTTGTCGCTTCCAACGTTGGAATACACCTAGTTGAACTTAAGCAAGGTACAAAACATCCTAAGGTAGAGCATTTGCCAATCTTAAAAAATTCAAATGTGTATTCATTGTTTGAAGATCAAGATTTGCAAATATGGATAGGTGGTACCAAAGGACTCTATAAATTAGACAAAAACAAAAATTACAAAGCAGAAAATATTTTTCCAGAAACGCTTCATTCCGAAGTAACCAATATCATTCAAGACCCTAAAGGTGTTTTTTGGATAGGGACTTTGAGGGAAGGGCTGTTTCAAATAGACATTCAAAAAAAGATAAGTCAACAATTCAAAAAGCATAAAAAAGCAAGTACCTCATCTATTCGAAGTAATGATGTTCTCGACTTATTTATAGACACCTCCGGTAGTTTATGGGTGGGTAGATCACGTGGGGGACTGGCTTATCTCGATCTCTACAAAAAAGATTTTATTCATTTCAATAACATACCTTTTAACGAAGAAAGTTTAAGTGATAATATCATCAATTCATTTTTGGAAGAGGACAATCAAGAAGTTTGGATTGGTAGCTTCAATTCAGGACTCAACAAACTCAGTTTTAAAAATGGCAAAGCTGTATTTAGAAATTACGCTCTCAACAATGACGATGAGCAACGTGTTTTTTCTATATGTAAAGACAATTTTGGTTTTCTATGGGTGGCTACAAGAAGTCATGGTTTGTATCGTTTAAAGCTTGACAAAGACAATAACATCATTTCAAAGCATAACTACACCCCAGAAAACACGGGAAGAAACATGCTTACGAAAGGTATTTACAATTTATATAAAGATCGCAAGGGAGATATTTGGATGGGATCTTTTGTAGGCTTTGGTTTGATGAAATTTAGACCAGAAAAACAAGGAAACACATTACCGAATGTTGAGTATTACAGTAATATCTCTAATGCCCCCATCACAATGAGTAGCAGTAAAATAATCTCAATTTTTGAAGACAGCCGAGGGATTCTATGGGTAGGAACACGTGGAGGACTGAATAAAATATATAGAAACGAGAACAACATCCCAATAAAAACAGTACAATTTCTTAGAGATAGAAATGACAAAAATAGTTTGAGTAACAACAACGTCTTTACAATTCAAGAAGACAGTAATAATGATCTTTGGATTGGGACTTTTGGAGGTGGAATTTCCAAGATAATTGAAAAAGAAGAAGCTGGTCAAACAATTACAAGCTTTCAGACTTACAAAAAAAAACAAGGTCTATCCGACAATTCTGTATATGGAATTCTAGAAGACGCTCAAAAAAACCTTTGGATAAGTACCAACAATGGAATTTCAAAATTTAATTTAAACAAAGAAGTATTTACAAACTACGACATATCTGATGGTCTTCAAAACAGGAATTTTAGAAAATACGCTTACCATAAAGGTCCAACGGGTCTTCTCTACTTTGGAGGAATAAATGGTTTCAATGTTTTTGACCCAGCGAAAATAACAAACCATACTACCCTACCAAAAACGGCAATTATTGATTTTAAAATTTTTAATAAAACTCTTTTTGAAACCGACAGCACTTCAACCGAGGGTGACCTTACTAAGAGTATTGAACGTACAAAAAACATTGAATTGTCATACGACGATAAAGAATTTTCCTTTGAATTTGCCGCTTTGCATTATGCTTCTCCAGAAAACAACAAATATGCCTATAAGCTAGAAGGCTACGACAAAAACTGGATATACACCGACGCCAACCGCCGCTATGCAACGTATTCAAACCTCGAACATGGCGATTATATTTTTAAGGTAAAATCGGCCAACAAAGACAATCTTTGGAACGAAGAAGCTGCTACATTGTCGATCAAGATATTGCCTCCCTTTTGGAAAACTTGGTGGATGTATCTCTTTTATTTAATCAGTTCTGTAGGAGTCTTAGTGCTCTTTAGAAACATTATCTTGACAAAAGAAAACTACAACACACAGATAAAATTAGAAAAATTTGAACGTGAAAAAATAAAAGAGGTAAACAAAATTAAGTTGCAATTTTTCACCAATATCTCGCATGAGTTTAAAACGCCATTGACCCTTATTCTAGGCCCCTTAGAAAAACTCATTGAATCTGACAAAACGGACGCCAGTTTAAAAGATATGTTGGTGCTCATGCAACGCAATGCAAACCAATTGTACAAACTTATCCAACAAGTTTTAGAGTTTAGAAAAGTAGAGAACAATGAAGTGGAACTTTCGGTAAGTAAAATAGATTTGGTTGCCTATTGCAAAGAAATTGTAAATTCATTTCGATTGTTATCCGATAAAAAAAATATCGATTTACAATTTCTAAGTAGTGAAACAGAAGTTGTGGATTGGTTTGATACTGATAAAATAGAAAAAATCACCAACAACCTGCTTTCCAACGCATTTAAATTCACACAAGCCAAAGGCAAAATAAGCTTTAAAATAATAGTCCCTGAGTTCAAAGACGAGGAACAAAATTATGTAACTCTGGAAATAGAAGACAGTGGTAGCGGTATTCCAGAAGATAAAATACCTTATATTTTTAACCGTTTTTATCAAGTAAAAAACTCAGAGAAAAACGCACCTGGTTCTGGAGTTGGTCTGGCATTGACCAAATCTCTTATTCAATTACACTCTGGTACGATTGAAGTAAAAAGTAAGAAAAAACACGGAACAACTTTCATCGTACAACTTCCACTAGGCAAACAATACAACAATACAGAACAAGTGTTGAGTAATTATTTTGACGATAGTGCCATTCATCCAGAACAAAAAACCGAAGAAGCAACTATTGTGTCAAAAGAACAGTTGGAAGATGAAGTACCAACAGAGAAGAAAAAACCACTTCTTTTGATTGTGGAGGACATGGCTGATATGAGGTCGTTTGTCAAAAGTTTACTTTCGGAAGACTATGAAATATTAGAAGCAGAAAATGGACTCCAAGGAAAGGAAATAGCACTTGAAGCCATCCCAGACATCATTATATCGGATGTGATGATGCCAAAAATGGACGGAATCGAATTGTGTAAAGCGTTAAAAACAAACGAACTAACCAGTCATATTCCTGTAATTCTACTGACGGCAAAATCTTCTATTGACAGTCGAACTGAAGGAATTCAAACCGGTGCAGATGCTTATATCCCAAAACCATTCCATGGAAATTTCCTGAAAGCCAAATTAGAAAACCTACTGAGCATTCGAAAAGTATTACGAAATAAATATCGAAATCAGGATACCGTATTACCTTCAGAAGTCGACAACCTGAACGAATTTGATAAAAAGTTTTTAGAAAAGGCCGAAGAGGTCATCGAAAAAAACTTGATGAATACTGAGTTTAGTGTAATTGATTTAGGAAATGAACTCGCCTATAGTCGTATGCAATTGTATCGCAAATTGAAATCAATCACAGAACTCTCTGCCAATGAATTCATTCGTTCCTATCGTTTGAAAAAAGCGGCAACCCTCTTAAGAACTTCAGATATGAATATCACTGAAATATTGTACGAAGTAGGATTTGGAAACCGTTCATATTTCACCAAATGCTTCAAACAAGAATTTGATAAAACACCAAAGGAATATCGTACTGACATGAGAAACCCATCCTAAGTATTCTAACACTTAAAAAAACACCTCAAGCTAGAAAGGCAAAGGATTACATATCCTTAGTGCGCTCCATTTTGAATATTTCAGAAGGTAATCATTATTTTTTATAACCTATTTTCGTTCTTGGTTTTCCACTATCCCTATCATTTCTTAATTCATCTAAATAATGAAAAATTAGTTCAATATTATTTTTATAGTTGCCAACTTTTTTTTCAATTTCTTTTATTCTATATAAGAGTTCACTATTTGCCAACAAGCTTTGTTTAATTTTGGAATACACTCTCATTATTTTAATATTTACAGCTATTGCTTTTTCACTATTTAAGACACTCGACAGCATTAATATTCCATGTTCGGTAAACACATTTGGCAATTTCCTTCTCCCTCCCCAACTTGAAGTCGCATTTTGCGACTTCAAGTTGAACCACTCTTCTTTGGTTAGCTGAAACATAAAATCCTCAGGAAAACGATTTGAGTTTGTAAGCTTAACTGCAATTTGATCTACCAATTCATCAATTGTAACGTCTGTGATTTGAATTTTTCTTGTAATCATAATTATGTCTTTTCTAAATATTCGAGTATATCGTTTCTTGAATATTTTGTTGATAGTTTCGATTTTTTCAAAGTCAAGTTATCATAAGTTTTTATTACTTTATTTAATTTTGAAATCGTTTCATCAGAAAAAGAAGGATTAGCAATTAAATATTTGGGTAGTGGAAATTCTACATCTGTAAAATTAACATCAATGTTTTTTTCAATGATAAATCTATATTCTTTTTCATGTGCATATGAATGATCTTTTAGAAAAAGTGACCTTAAATTACAATGTAATTCTGAATTGAATGAACTATTAAGAAAATCTACATACTTGACCTCATCTCCTCCTTTAAAGACAAAACTTAAATCTTTTAAAATATCACGAATTACATTCTCTTCATAACCTATAAGAATACCGTTGTGTCTTGCATATAAATTCCACATAGCATTTGATTCTGAATCTGGACTGTTTTCTTCCCCCATAAACCAACAAGACATTAAATGACTATTAGAATATTTTATTGATTCAACTAATTGTTCACTTAAATCATCCTTAATGCCATGTAAGGAATTAATATATTTTCTTGAAGCTTTCTTACTTGAAACTGTTCCTCCAGAAGACTCAACTCTATCTTCGTAATTTCTACTTACAATTATCGCGTCTATTTGATTAACAAGCCCATTACCTAAGCCTTCCCATTTATCTTCAAAGTTTACTGGACTATTAAAACGACATATAAAGTTATGATTGCCTTTAACTGTTTTTAAAGATGAAAAAAACCTGTCTAATGAGATGTATCTATAAAGAATCATTTTTTTGATAATTTGAAATTATTGGATTAAGGCAATAATAGCTTTTTATTACTATAATTTTAATCAAATATAATAAATTAGTAGGGGTCAAATATTTTTTATTAATAAACGAAAACACAAGGGTTTCGGATGTATGAAATGATTAGCTAAATAGAAAAAAACTATTTAGAAACATGTATGTAAGCTTCCCTAAAAACCGAACTGTTTAAAAGTAGAAAAATAATGTTAACTTTAAACAGTAATTATAAGAAAAAGTAAATTTTCACCGCAACAAATCGCAAAGATTTTGAAGGATTTAGACAATGGTAAGACTGTTGTTGAAATCACAAGAGAACATGGTATTAGTTCCGCTAGTTTTTATAAGTGGCGATCTAAGTATTGAGGGATGAATGCAAAAGAGCTAAATTGTCTTAAGGAGTTATAAGAAGTAAATCGCAAACTCAAGCAGATGTATGCGAACTTAGCATTAGATCATCAAATGGCAAAATAGATTATCGAAAAAAAGCCTTAATGCCTTGCATTAAAAGAACCATAAACGCGTTTACCGTGTTTATAAAGCATTAGGGTTACCTCTGCGCAGAAAAGTCAAGAAACGCTTACCAGCAAGAGTAAAAGAACCTTTAGAAGTTCCTCAAGTGTTCAATCATACTTGGCGTATGGATTTTGTAACAGATACATTAGAAAACAAACGACGTTTTTGAGCATTTAATATCATTGATGATTTTAATAGAGAAGCCTTGCATATTGAAATTGACTATTCATTAACCAGCAATCGTATTATCTGGGTATTAAACCATTTAATCAATAAAAAAGGAAAACCTACGTACATCCGTATGGATAATGGTCCTGAGTTTATTGCTCACTTAACAGCTAACTGGAGTATTATGCAGGGTATTAATCAAATATATTCAGCCCGGGAAACCTACTATAAATGCATTTATAGAACGTTTCAATGGAAGTTACTGAAAAGGCGTTCTCAATAAATATATTATTGAAAATTTAGAACAGGTTAGAGAACAAACACAAATTTGGATGGATGCCTACAATCACCACCGCCCATATGATGCTTTAGAAAAAATGTCTCCGACTCAGTTTGCCAAAAAAAACATGTCGCTGCTGGGCTCATTTTAAAATTGATTGGTTTAAAAATTTATTATGAAGATGAACCAAATTATTTTAAAACGTACAAAAGTATATATTTTGGAAAATCTAACAGTTCTATTTAGGGGAAGCTTACATTTATAATCGTTGACCGATTAGTGAACCAAAGTTATACTATTTAATCGATTTATTTGATGTTTTAAAAAACAAAAAACCTGTAATTCCCTATATTTCATAGCTTTAGTAATATTTAATATATTTTAAAGTGAGCGCAGAAGGATTGCATATCCTTAGTGCGCTCCATTTTGAAAATAAGCCTTACCAGTGGCTAGCGCCCCTTGTAGTCTTTTCTGTTTCCAAGAACACAAAACAATTAATGTTTTAAAGAAGAAAATCTTTTTTCTAATATATTATTATAAGCTTCTTTTAATTCTTCACTTAAAAATGAATTTTCTATCCAATTCTTAGCTAATTTTTGTTTTTTATCAAATCGTTTAAATACCCCTACTATCTGTTTTTCTGTTAACAGCAATGACTCACCTAACTCTATAAAATGTTTTTTTTGAAAACCACTCTTTTTACCCTGTAGCGTCAATGCCATTTCTTCTTTATCCTCTGGATTTACTATGGATACATTTAACAAATCATAAGCAGGTGCTAGCTTCCAATCACCTTTACTTTCAATCATAGAAAAATTCTTCAAATGCATATCGTTATTCCCTGTTAAATAACAGAAAATAACCAATTCAAAAAAGAACAACTTATCTAATTGTGTATTCGCTGCATAACTATGTAACGCTTTTCCTATTCGCTCTACAGAGCTTCTATACTTGTCGAAAGCTTCCGTAATTTGAAATAAATCTAACATATGTATTTTACCACCATCCTTAGACCTATCAATTCTTTTAGTAATATATGATAGCTCTCCTGATTTCAGCCGAATCAAGCTGGAAGGTACAACTTGAATTCCAAAAGCTTCTGCAATTCGCATGGTTACATGTTCATTCTCTGGCATTTCTGCGTATTCTATATTAGGTGGTTTAAATATATAATTTCCTCCCAATGCTCCAACAACTGTCAAGCGTGATGTTCCATGATTAAAGTCCATTGATAATTTAGGTTGTACACCTGGAACCGAAATACTTCTTTGTATGGTATCTTTTGCCAAATACTCCATATCACTCAAAGAATAATTTAAGTCAGGAACTAGTTCTGTTCCGAAAAACTGAAGACTGCAAGACCTATGAAAATCAATTTCATCCTCCTTCAACTTTTTGTAACAGTACAAACATTTATTCATCATCTTCTTGTTTTAATGGATGTACACTAACCGCTCCAATGCAATTATGACAACAAGCCAATAAAAGCCCCATCCTATCGTTTGAATTAATTTTCCAATTTTTCGTTGCTATATCCAACAACCAACCTTCTGGAATTAAGCCTTCAAAAAAAGGAAACAATCGTTTTTCTTTATAAATAGTGGATTTTACTGGAAACGAAAAAGAAATAAACTGCTTAGGATAGTTTTTAATATAATTTTGACTGTATTCAAAAGTATACTCTCCATGATCTGTTTCAGTTAAAACTCCTGCTTGTATATCTCCGTATAGAATTTGAGCTTGTCTCATTTATTAACTTTTTTAAGAGGAGCTAACTCATGTCCGAACATAGCTAAAACTAAATTAACTTTATCCATATTTAAATTTGTTTTGCCCTGTTCAATTTTACGAATTACTGTTAAAGCAACTCCTACCCTATCTGCAAATTCTTCCTGAGTCAATCCCGACTCTTTCCTTTTTTCTTTTACAAAACCTGAAATCATAATTATATGTTTTTAAATATAATACCACACAAAGATAGCTAATTATATGTAAATAAATATAAAACCATATGTAAACAGATAAAATATATGTGAAAACATATAAAAAAGCAACTTAACATAACAAGTAAATTTTATGATACCTGTTGCAGGTAATTGTCAACTATTTCTTTATCAATGCCACTGTATTCCAAGAATTCTTGTGCCGTAACAAACTGGTGTGATTGTTTCCCAAAATACTCTTTGATTTTATTCAATAGTTTTCTTCCATAACTAGTATTCCAACTAATTTCCTTTCAAATTTTGTTGACCGATTTGTTGACCAAAAATAGTGTTTTTTGGCTATAGAACCGATATTTCAGAAAACAAAAAACCCTGTATGTATTTGTTTTACAGGGTTTTAATGGAGTTTGCTATTTCCTTCAGTGAGCGCAGAAGGATTACATATCCTTAGTGCGCTCCATTTTGAAAATAAGCCTTACAAGTGACTAGCGTCCCTTGTAGTCTTTTCTGTTTCCAAAAAAAACTTCAAGCAAACAAACAAGAAGGATTGTATATCCTTACCACACTCCATTTTGAATATTTCAGAAGGTAATCATTATTTTTTATAACCTATTTTCGTTCTTGGTTTTCCACTATCCCTATCATTTCTTAATTCATCTAAATAATGAAAAATTAGTTCAATATTATTTTTATAGTTGCCAACTTTTTTTTCAATTTCTTTTATTCTATATAAGAGTTCACTATTTGCCAACAAGCTTTGTTTAATTTTGGAATACACTCTCATTATTTTAATATTTACAGCTATTGCTTTTTCACTATTTAAGACACTCGACAGCATTAATATTCCATGTTCGGTAAACACATTTGGCAATTTCCTTCTCCCTCCCCAACTTGAAGTCGCATTTTGCGACTTCAAGTTGAACCACTCTTCTTTGGTTAGCTGAAACATAAAATCCTCAGGAAAACGATTTGAGTTCCTTTTTATTTGCTCATTTATTCTCTTCGTATCAACCTCATACAGTACTGCCAAATCACTATCCAACATCACTTTTTTACCTCTTATAAGTAATATTTTTTCATTTATGATTTCAGCTGAAACATGGGCTGACTCCGATTCATTTTGAATTTCTAAAGAGTTTTTTCCGGTTGTGTTCTTCATAGCAAGTTATCAGAATCACTAAATTTATAAAAACACACCAGGTAGTCAGTAAAATATTTTGGTTTTAACATTGTCTGTACAACCAATTAACCCCAAAAAAAAGAGAACTCATGTATATTTGGTTTTGGCTAGAAAATATAGGTTTCATTTTTTTCTTTCCGTTCCAAAAAACACTTCAAGTAAACAAGAAGGATTACATATCCTTAGTGCGCTCCATTTTGAAAATTAGCCTTACAAGTGGCTAGCACCCCTTGTAGTCTTTTCTGTTTCCAAAAAACACTTCAAAGTAAACAAGAAGGATTACATATCCTTAGTGCGCTCCATTTTGAAAATTAGCCTTACAAGTGGCTAGCGCCCCTTGTAGTCTTTTCTGTTTCCAAAAAACACTTCAAAGTAAACAAGAAGGATTACATATCCTTAGTGCGCTCCATTTTGAAAATTAGCCTTACAAGTGGCTAGCGCCCCTTGTAGTCTTTTCTGTTTCCAAAAAACACTTCAAAGTAAACAAGAAGGATTACATATCCTTAGTGCGCTCCATTTTGAAAATTAGCCTTACAAGTGGCTAGCGCCCCTTGTAGTCTTTTCTGTTTCCAAAAAACACTTCAAGCAAGCTTGGTGTTTTTTGGAAACAGAAAAGCCTTACAAATCATAGATTTGTAAGGCTTATTTATCTGTGAGCGCAGAAGGATTCGAACCTTCGACCGCCTCCTTAGAAGGGAGGTGCTCTATCCAGCTGAGCTATGCGCCCATTAAAGATACCAGAGTATCTTCAATGCAATTAAAATTCTTTTACTAAGTCGGGGTGGCAGGATTCGAACCTGCGACCTCCTCGTCCCAAACGAGGCGCGATGACCGGGCTACGCTACACCCCGAAGGTGTGAACGGTAGTGTAGTTTATCTCGAGCTTGTCGAGAGACTACACCCCGAAGGTGTGAACGGTAGTGTAGTTTATCTCGAGCTTGTCGAGAGACTACACCCCGAAGGTGTGAACGGTAGTGTAGTTTATCTCGAGCTTGTCGAGAGACTACACCCCGAAGGTGTGAACGGTAGTGTAGTTTATCTCGAGCTTGTCGAGAGCATACATACCTAATAAAAAAGACAAAAAAATTGCGGAGAGGAAGGGATTCGAACCCCCGGTACCCGTAAAGGTACAACTCCTTAGCAGGGAGCCCCGTTCGGCCACTCCGGCACCTCTCCTAGATTTTTCAATCTGTAATTTTAATTTGTAAAAGAACTTAATTTTTGCGTGTGCAAATGTAACTCTCCTTTTAGTATTTCACAACAATTTTATGACTTTTTTTTAATAAAAATCATTTTAAATTCGACCATGTGTAGATTGACTCTTTCTATTTAAGCAATTCACTCGAACCAAACCCTTGAAATAAAGAAAATTAGATTGGTTCTTCCTATTCCAAAGTAGCAGGTAGCAATGGAAAATAACCCGAAAACCAAATAACCGAACAACTAAAGAACCCATAAATAGAAAGGCTAAATACTACTCAGGATACTCAATTCTCAAATGATAAATGTTCTTCAACTTCTTTTTGAGTACCTTTTTTATAGTTTCAATTTCTCTAAAAGTGATATTGGCATTTCGAAACTGACCATCGGCCATTTGCTTGGCGGTGATTTTATCGATTAATTCATCAATCATCTGAGCTGTGGGTGTTTTTAAACTTTTAGAGGCTGCTTCTGCTGCATCGCACATCATCAGAATAGCTGTTTCTCTAGAAAATGGAATGGGTCCAGGGTATTGAAAATCTTCTTTTCGTATGCTTTCCAAATTACCCTCTTCTTCCTTTTTTAAAAAATAATAAACTGTACTGGTACCATGATGTGTTCGTATAAAGTCGATAATTCTATCTGGAAGTCCGTATTTTTTTGCCAATTCAATACCATTCAATACATGTTCTATGATGATACGCGCACTGTCTTTCGGTGCTAAATCGTCATGTGGATTTACTGCTGTAGATTGATTTTCCGTAAAATACATTGGATTTACCATTTTTCCAATATCATGATACAACGCTCCGGTACGTACCAACATGGAATTGGCACCAATTTCATTCGCAGCGGCATCGGCCAAATTCGCGACCTGCATAGAATGCTGAAAGGTTCCAGGTGCTTTTTCGTTCAAATCACGCAGCAAACGAGAATTTGAATTTGACAGTTCCAACAAGGTGATATCCGACACCAATCCAAAGAGTTTTTCGTACATCCATATTAAAAATAAAGACAAAAAAGACAACACCCCATTCAAAGCAAACATCACGAAATAATCCCAATTCATCTGATTGATATTCCCCTCATGTATGATCGAAAATGCAAAATACGTAAGCATGTAAATCAAGGTTATCTGCCCAACCGAGATAAACAAGTTTGCTCTTTTGTACAACTCAGATACGGTGAGTATGGTAATGATTCCTGCAATGATTTGCAGAAAGATAAACTCAAAACTATTCGGAACAATAAAGCCCAGTAGTAAAACCGTTAACACATGGGTAAACATACCGAGTCGCGCATCAAAAAAAGCTTTTAAAACAATAGGCAAAATACTTAAAGGCACCACATATAAATAATCTACCTGGTATTGTACCGTAAAAGTCACCAAGAAAATCATCAACAACACGTTGATAAAAATAAAGGTCACATTGCTGTTGTTTTCAAAAATCTCTCTTCTTTCCTGACGCAAAAACAACAACAACATCATCAATGCCAATGCTACTAAAATGGTATAACCAAAAACAATCCAATTGTAATTGTTCTGGCTCCAAATTTGCGATTTATATTCTTCTTTTAAGGAGTTTAGGATATCGAACTTTGTCCCTTCTACGATATCTCCACGAAAAATCACCAATTGATCAGCCGATACCAAACCTGTCGTATACGAGATTCCGCTATAGGCATCTTCTAAAGATTTGGATGTAAAATTTTCATCAAAAGAGACGTTGGGTACTACAACTTCAGAAATCACTTTAATCAAAATTTCTTTATAGACATAACTTGTAGTATCTCCAATTTCTTCTTGTATCAAAGCAAATAGCTCTTTTGGAAACAAAAAATCTCCAAAGGGCATTTCACTAATCTCATTCCCTTTTCGAAGTACAACAGTTGTAGCTAGGTCGGTAATTTTCGATTCACTCGCAGTTTCTAAAAATCCATTTTTATAGATCACCGAGAGAATTTTTGCTCCCTTTTCAACGAGTAACTCACTATACAAAGAATCGCCGGCAATGGATTGAAATCGTTCTGTCATTGCCTTTTGAACAGAAGCAACCACTTCCAAATCATAGGCAAAGAAGCGTTGTGCGTTTTTTGCAATCTCAGCTTTTTCTTCTGCTATGCGTTCTGGACTTTTTTGTATGGCAAAATCAAAAGGTGCATATAAGTTTTCATACTGCCACGGCTTTCCTTTTTGAAATTCGTATTTAAACTTACCTCCTTTTGGAAAAAAATAAACTACCAAAACCGTCGTCACTATAAACAAGAAGACTTTGTAAATGATAGAATTGTTCTGATAAATGGTGTTGATGATTTTTTTCATGCACATTCAATTGATATTCAAAAATAACAAATTAAACAGTAGCTCAATTTGAATGCGTCATTTTTATTAAGATTGTTTTGAACAAGCCCCAGTTGTCGTCAATTTCCAAGTCTAAAACTAGCGTCAAAAGCTATCCGAATTTGAAAATAATTAAGTACTTTCGCATATACCCAAATCCAAAACACCTATATGAATAAGGAAGTTGTCATCGTTTCTGCTGTCAGAACTCCTATTGGAAGCTTCTTAGGAAGTCTTTCAACGGTTGCTGCTACGGAACTTGGTGCCATTGCCATTAAGGGTGCTTTGGACAAAATTCAATTAGACCCAATGCTAATTGATGAAGTATTGATGGGAAATGTACTGCAAGCTAATTTAGGACAAGCTCCAGCTAAACAAGCAGCCATTGTTGCAGGTATTCCAAACAATGTTCCCTGTACCACAATCAATAAAGTCTGTGCTTCTGGGATGAAAGCTGTCATGCAAGCAGCACAAGCAATTCAGTGCGGAGATGCTGAGATTGTCGTTGCTGGCGGTATGGAAAACATGTCTATGACACCGCATTATGTGGAAGGAAGAAAAGCTGCCAAGTTTGGCAACTTAACCATGACCGATGGACTGTTAAAAGATGGACTTACCAATGTGTACGACCAACAACATATGGGGGTTTGTGCAGATGCCTGTGCCCATACGCATAACATCTCAAGAAGTGAACAAGACGATTTTGCTGCAAGTTCCTACAAGCGCGCTGCAAAAGCATGGGATGAAGGCAAATTTACAAATGAAGTGGTACCTGTGGAAATACCTCAGCGCAAAGGTCCCAATCTAATTGTAAGCAGCGACGAAGAATACAAGGCTATAAATTTTGATAAACTTCCCCAATTGCGTCCAGCTTTTTCAAAGGAAGGAACGGTAACTGCGGCGAATGCCTCCACACTAAATGATGGAGCTGCTGCTATGGTAATCATGTCCCTAGAAAAGGCAAAAGACCTAAACCTTAAACCGTTGGTAAGAATAAAAGGATATGCGGATGCCTCTCTGGCTCCGGAACTTTTTACCACTGCTCCGGCAAAAGCGATGCCTAAAGCGCTTGAAAAAGCAGGAATTGGAATTTCTGAGGTAGATTATTTTGAATTGAATGAAGCTTTTTCTGTAGTAGGTATTGCCAATTGTAAATTGCTCGATATTGATACAGAAAAAACAAATGTAAATGGTGGTGCTGTCGCTTTAGGACATCCATTGGGTTGTTCTGGCGCCAGAATTCTGGTTACCCTAATCAATGTACTAAATCAAAACAATGGAAAGATTGGCGCAGCTGGTATATGTAATGGTGGGGGCGGCGCAAGTGCTATTATTATCGAAAAAAACAAAGACAGTTAATGGATTACGGAATTTGTAATTTGAGCATCGTCTCGCTTCGTAGCGAACCTTCAAACAAGGTAGAGCTAGTATCTCAAGTCTTGTTTGGAGAACATTTTAAAGTGTTGGAAATCCGAAAGGAATGGAGTAGAATACGATTGGCTTTCGACAACTATGAGGGCTGGATAGACAACAAACAGTTTGTTCTTATTTCACTTGAGGAATACAAAACTTTAGAAAAAGAAGCTACCGTACTCTCTGGAAATTTGGTAGAGTTTATTGCAGATGAAAAACATCAATTGTCTACGGTAGCACTAGGAGCAAGTTTACCACATTATAGAGACAATAACTTTCAGATAAACAAGGTTAATTATACTTTTGACGGAGATGTCATTCAAGGTAAAAAGGAGAAGAACAACCTTATAAATACTGCATTTTTATTCTTAAACAGTCCTTATCTTTGGGGAGGAAAGACGCCTTTTGGCATTGATTGTTCAGGTTTTTCTCAGATGGTATACAAACTCAATGGTTACCCACTATTAAGAGATGCCTCACAACAGGCAACTCAAGGAGAAGTACTGAGTTTTATTGAAGAAAGTGAACCTGGAGACTTGGCTTTTTTCGATAATAACGAAGGTCTCATTACCCATGTAGGTATCATTATGAAGGACAATTATATCATTCATGCCCACGGAAAGGTGCGTATCGATAGATTGGATCATACCGGTATTTACAATGTTGACACAAGAAGACATTCACACAAACTGAGGGTGATAAAAAAAATCATATAGATAAGAAGCTTGCGCATAGAAATAGTACTCGTTTTTAATTAACACAAACAGCTGTAGTTTTTCACGAAATCTTCTATTTTCTTTACTATCTTTGAACTCAGAAATACGACTTAACACAATCTATGAAAATCTATTTAGTTGCTTTTGGAATTCTACTTATGGCTTTGACTTCTTGTGAAGACGACGATTTTTGCGATAAAACAACTACGCCTAGACTTATCATTGGATTTTACGACAAGGACAGTCCTGAATCTCACAAAGATGTACCAATTTATGTATGGGCAGAAAACAAGGATTCTATTTACGAATTGGCGGTTGTAGATTCTATTCTCATTCCATTAGACACACAAAACAATACCACTCGATACAAATTTTCCACAACGAATATTATCGACGAACTGGAGTTTTCCTACACGACAAGCGATGAGTTTTTGTCAGAGTCTTGTGGGTATATCGCTTATTTTAACGACTTCACAGTAAGCAGTCAGAGTAACAATTGGATAGACAGCGTGAAGATAAGCAGTACAAATATTGAAAATGAAACAGAGACACATGTTAAAATATACCATTAGTTGTTGTTTTGTTTTGTTTTCTTGCGTCTTTTATGCCCAAGATAAAACAACTACTTCACCGGTATCGGAAAAAGATTCTATAGCCATATCCGCTCTAGAAAACACCGTTACCAAAGACAGTGTTGCATTCAAAAAAAATTACGGCTTAAGGCTTGGTATCGACCTTAGCAAACCTATATTATCCTTGACAAAGGACAATTATAGCGGCTTTGAAATAGTAGGTGATTACCGAATTAAACGCAATTTGTATATTGCCGCCGAAATGGGCTATGGCGAACAGAACACAAGACGGGATACCTATCGATACACCACAGATGGTTCGTTTATTACCGCTGGTATCAATGTCAACACTTTTAAGAACTGGTTGGAAATGGACAATGAAATCTACTTGGGAGCTCGTTATGGTTTTAGCACATTTTCACAAACCGTTGAAAATTATACCATCTACCAAGAAGGAACCGAAATAAATGGTGTTTCTGGCCCTTATTTTGAGCCTAGGTATGAAGACACTCCCGTCACTCACGATAGTTTAACTGCGCATTGGTTCTCTATTGTTTTTGGTTTCAAAGTACAAACCTTAAAAAACTTGTATCTCGGATTTAGTTTTCAAATGAACAGAATGCTCAGTACTACAGAGCCCGATAATTTTAAAAACCTGCATGTACCCGGTTTTAACAAGGTATATTCTTCCGATACAGGTGTTGGATTCAACTATACAATTAGTTACAGGATTCCATTGTATAAAAAATAAGCTTTGCGCTTTGAATCCTTAGCCCGAAGACTTACATTTATTCCTCATATATAATACAATAACAATGAACGGCGTACCCAGTGTAGATTTATCAGATTTTCTTTCAAACGACTCCAAACGAAAAGAAACCTTTATTAAAGAAATAGGCAATGCTTTTGAAACCATTGGTTTTGTTGCCTTAAAAGGCCATTTTTTAAAACCTGATTTGATAGCAAGTTTGTATGCCGAAATCAATAATTTTTTTGACTTACCAGAATCCATAAAACAAAACTATGAGATTGAAGGAATTGGGGGCCAAAGAGGTTATACGTCTTTTGGAAAAGAAAGCGCCAAAGGAAAAAAGGAAGCCGACTTGAAAGAATTTTGGCATTTTGGTCAATATGTTGAAGACAATCCTGAACTAAAAAATTTATATCCTGAAAATGTCATTGTAAACGAATTGCCAAGTTTTAATGCCGTTGGGAAGGAAACCTATCAGCTCTTGGAAAAAACAGCCAAATATGTACTCCGAGCTTTGGCTTTACATATTGGAATAGCGGAAGACTATTTCGATACATACATTCACAATGGCAACTCCATTTTAAGACCAATCCACTACCCTCCTATTATAGATAAACCCAAAGGAGCTGAACGTGCAGCGGCCCATGGCGACATTAATTTAATTACCTTATTAATGGGCGCACAAGGAAAAGGACTTCAGGTGCAAAACCGTCAAGATGAATGGATAGATGCCATTGCTCAACCCGATGAGTTGATGATTAACGTTGGAGATATGTTGTCTAGATTGACGAACAACAAATTAAAATCTACCATACACAGGGTCACAAACCCTCCACAAGAGTTATGGGGTACTTCTCGCTATTCCATACCTTTTTTTATGCATCCTGTGGCTTCTATGAAACTTAATTGTTTAGAGGTTTGTATTGATGAGGAAAATCCCAAATTGTATGAAGATACTACAGCAGGCGAGTTCTTAACTGAAAGATTAATAGAATTGGGGTTGATTAAGCATTAGGTCTAATTTTTCGTTTACCACAATAAAAGCAAATAAAAAAGCCACTTTGTAATGTACAAAGTGGCTTTTTTAGTAATAGCTATATACAATACCTCTTACAAAGCATCTAATTTTGCCTGAGTCGCTTTTTGCTTGTCATACATCTCCAAAAGTTCGTAGAGCCCAATTAATGTTCTCATCACAGACTCATTTTCAGGACTGTATTCAATCGTTTTTTCAAAGTAAGGCAATGCTTTTTTATACACTGCTTTTTGCTTTAACATTAGCTCGTCATACTTTTTAAAGTTAGACAAGTTTTTATTCATCTCATCCACAATAGGTTTTGTTTCATCTAATATGGCTACACCAATATTGTTGTATGCATCGGCAAAATCTGGTTTTAATTCTATTGCTTTGTTAAAACTTGCAACTGCCTCTTCCACATATCCTTGCTCCAATGTCAACACACCAATATTATAATACAACTGTGGATCGTCTGGACGCAATTCAATCGCTTTTTTCAAACCTGCCAAAAACTTTTCATTATCACCTAATTTGTAGTAGATATTCGCTTCGCTAATAATTAGTGTGTAGTCGTTTGGATACAATTTTTTCGCATCTTCAATCGCCTTTAACGCTCCTTGTTCATCACCTTTGGCAATATAACTCAAAGCTATGTTCTTTGCGATACCCGCTGTTCTCGATTCTGTGGTAACTACTTCTGGATGTATCACAACTTTCATCATCACTTGCTTATCCATATCTTTCTTAGAATTGAAATAAACAGCATCTCCGTTGATTTTACTCTCTGCTTTGTACTGGGTTTTAATTCCTGTATATCCTATTTCTAACAATGTTCTATACAATTCAATTGCTTTATCATAGTCAGTATCATAAAAAGCTGCCAATGCGGCGTTGTCCAAAAATAAGGTATCTGTAGGACTCAAATCATAGACCATTTGAAACTTCTCACCAGCACCTTTGTAGTCTTTCGCATTGAACATTTCACTCCCTGTTGCAGCGGTTCTTTGTATAATGGTGTTAATCGAAGATTTAGCCTCTTTGCTGTACTTATTAGATCTGTTTTTTTCTTCAAAAGCAATCAACTCATTAAAAGCTGCAGCCGCGGCTACATCATTCTCTGATTTTTTACCATTTCCAAAAATAGAAGCCGCCTTTAAGTGCAAATACTGCAACTGGTATTTTTCGGCAGCTCCTTCAAGTAAAGGTGCTACCACCTCTAATTGTTTAAGCGTTGCTGCATATTCCTTTTTCTTAAAGGTTTTTTCAGCTGCCTTCAATTCCTTTTTTTGAGCCACCACTGAGATACTAAGTACTAGTAGCATCAGCAATACAATTTTATTTCTCATTAGATATCAATTTAGATAATTATTTACTCTTCTGTTGGTGTTGTTTCTTCCGATGTTTCCCCTGATGCCTCTGCAGCACCCTCTTGTGTCTCATCAACTACCACACCTTCTTCGGTAACTTCCTCTTCATCTTCTTCGTGCATAACTTTTGCAACAGCGGCAATAGAGTCATTTCCTTTAATTTTAATCAAAGTAACTCCTTGCGTTGCTCTACCCATGACACGTAAATCAGCCACTGCCATACGAATGGTAATTCCCGATTTGTTGATAATCATCAAATCGTCGTCATCCGTAACGTTCTTAATTGCGACCAGCTGTCCAGTTTTTTCTGAGATGTTCAAAGTTTTCACTCCTTTACCTCCACGATTTGTTATTCTATAATCTTCCAATTTAGAACGTTTTCCAAATCCTTTTTCAGAAACAACAAGAATATCGCTATCCATTTCATTAACAGCAACCATGCCTACTACTTCGTCTTTTTCGTCTTGCAGTGTAATTCCACGTACTCCTGAGGCACCTCTACCCATTGGTCTTGTTTTAGATTCTTCAAAACGAATGGATTTACCTGACTTCAACGCCAACATTACTTGACTATCACCAGTAGTTAGTTTTGCTTCTAACAATTCGTCATCTTCACGAATTGTAATTGCTGCAATACCATTGGCCCTTGGTCGAGAATATTGTTCTAGTAAAGTCTTCTTAACCTGTCCTTTTTTGGTAGCCATAATAATGTAATGGCTATTGATATACTCACTATCTTTAAGGTCTTTGGTTACTAAGAAGGCTTTTACTTTATCATCCGGTTCAATGTTGATAAGGTTTTGTAAGGCACGACCTTTGGCTACCTTTCCTCCTTCTGGAATTTCGTAGACACGCATCCAATATACTTTTCCTTTTTGTGTAAAGAACAGCATGTATTGATGATTGGTTCCTACAAACAGGTGTTCTAAGAAATCTTCACTTCGTGTGGCAACCCCGCGTTGTCCGGTACCCCCTCTATTTTGCGTTTTGTACTCAGAAAGTAAGGTGCGTTTCACATATCCTGCATGTGAAATAGTTACCACTACTTGAGAATCTGGAATCATGTCCTCAATCTTCATATCAGCACCGCCAAATTCAATTGAAGAACGTCTCTCGTCACCATATTTATCGCGAATTACAGACATTTCTTCTTTGATAATATCCATTCTTCTCGACTCGTTTGCCAAAATATCTTTTAAATCGGCAATCAACACCATGATTTCCTCGTACTCGCTTCTTAGTTTGTCTTGCTCTAGTCCTGTCAATTGACGCAAACGCATTTCAACAATGGCCTTTGCTTGAATTTCTGTAAGACTAAAACGTTCTATCAAACTGGCACGTGCTTCGTCTGCATTTCCAGAAGCTTTGATAATCGCGATCACCTCATCGATGTTATCACTTGCAATGATCAATCCTTCAAGGATATGTGCTCTTGCTTCTGCTTTTTTCAATTCAAATTCTGTTCTGCGCACCACAACTTCATGTCTGTGCTCTACAAAATGATGAATCATTTGTTTTAGGTTCAACAATTCTGGACGTCCGTTTACGAGCGCAATATTGTTTACACTAAAAGAGGTTTGCAATGAAGTGTACTTGAACAATTTATTCATTACAATATTCGGAATCGCATCTCTTTTCAATATATACACAATACGCATTCCATTTCTATCCGACTCATCACGAATATTCGCAATACCGTCTAATTTCTTATCATTTACCAATTCAGCAGTTTTTTTAATCATTTCTGCTTTGTTAATTTGGTAAGGTATTTCAGATACGATGATGCAATCGCGTCCGTTTACTTCTTCAAAAGAAGCTCTGGCTCTCATAACGATACGACCACGCCCAGTATGAAAAGCATCTCTAATACCATCGGTACCGTACAAGATTCCACCTGTAGGAAAATCCGGTGCTTTCACATGCTCCATCAATTCATCGATTTCGATATCTCTATTGTCTATATAAGCTATGGTACCATTTACAACTTCTGTTAAGTTATGTGGTGGCATATTGGTTGCCATACCAACGGCAATACCCGAAGCTCCATTCACCAATAAATTTGGGATTCGTGTTGGAAGTACAGTAGGTTCTTTTAACGTATCGTCAAAGTTCAACTTATGATCTACGGTTTCTTTTTCGATATCGGCCATCATATCTTCCGATATCTTTTGCATACGCACCTCAGTATATCGCATTGCAGCAGGGCTATCACCATCGACAGAACCAAAGTTTCCTTGTCCGTCTACCATCATATATCGTACACTCCAATCTTGCGCCATACGCACCATTGCATCGTATACAGAAGTATCTCCATGCGGGTGATACTTTCCTAAAACTTCACCGACAATTCTCGCTGACTTTTTGTACGATCCTGTCGCCTTGATACCTAACTCATGCATTCCAAAAAGCACTCTACGATGTACTGGTTTTAAACCATCTCTTACATCTGGCAATGCTCTTGAAACAATCACCGACATCGAGTAATCGATGTATGCCGATTTCATTTGTTCCTCAATATTAATAGGTATCAGTTTTTCTCCGTCTGCCATATAAAATCTATTTAATTTTTACATATTTTTTTCTGAACAGCAAGATACATTTTTTATCGTTTTCAACAAGGAAATCAAGGCTTTGATTTGACTAGAGTTATTAACATTTTAAAGGGCTTTTCAACAAGTTTTACCATGCTGATTATCAACCTATTTTTGTTGGTTTCTACAGCAAAGTCCTCTTTTTTAATAACAATCCATAAAATTTTGTAATTATTTCTAAAAATTTCTACTAAATTTACCTAAATCAAATCAAATAATTATGGACGATAATTTCTCACAAAAAGTAAAAGACGTTATAGGATACAGTAAGGAGGAGGCATTAAGACTGAGCCATGATTTTATTGGAACAGAACACTTGATCTTAGGAATTCTCAGAAAAAGAGATGGAAAAGCCATAGACATATTGACTTCTTTAGATACAAATCTAGATTACCTCAAGAAAAAAATAGAAGCTTTACATCCTGTAGAACCTTCATTTAAAGAGGAAGGAGAAAAAAAGAAACTGCACTTAACGCGTCAAGCCGAAAAAGCGTTGAAAACAACTTTTTTGGAAGCCAAGCTATATCAGGACAATGCCGTGAATACAGCACACCTGTTATTGTGTATTTTAAGAAACGAAAATGACCCTACGACAAAATTGTTGAATAATTTCGAAATCAATTATAATGATGTAAAGGCTCTGTTCAAACAATTGAGCGATGGCTTTGAGGAGGACACAAATTTGCCGACTTCTGAAAGTCGTTCGGATGACGGTTTTGACGAACCCAACAAACCCAACCCATTTGAGTCCCAACCCTCAAAAGGTAAGACAGCTCAAAAATCAAAAACACCCGTTTTGGATAATTTCGGACGTGATTTGACAGATCTTGCAGAAAATAAAAGGTTAGATCCTGTTGTTGGACGTAAGGAAGAGATTGAACGTGTATCACAAATATTGAGCCGACGTAAAAAGAACAATCCAATGCTGATTGGTGAGCCTGGCGTTGGGAAGTCTGCAATTGCAGAAGGTTTAGCCTTGCGTATTGTGCAACGAAAAGTTTCTCGTATTCTATTTAACAAAAGAATCATCTCTTTGGATTTGGCAAGTTTAGTTGCTGGAACCAAATATAGAGGGCAGTTTGAAGAACGGATGAAAGCTTTGATGAACGAGTTGGAAAAAAACGACGACATTATTCTTTTTATTGATGAAATCCATACCATTGTAGGTGCTGGTGGTGCTACCGGATCATTGGATGCTTCAAACATGTTGAAACCAGCCTTGGCAAGAGGTGAAATTCAATGTATTGGTGCAACGACCTTAAATGAATACAGACAAAATATTGAAAAAGACGGTGCCTTAGAAAGACGTTTTCAAAAAATTATTGTGGAACCTACATCGATCGACGAGACTGTACAGATCTTACATAACGTGAAAGAAAAGTATGAAGACCACCACAATGTTACCTATACTGAAGGCGCTATTGAAGCCTGCGTAAAGTTGACAAACAGGTATATGACAGATCGTTTTCTACCAGACAAAGCCATCGACGCTTTGGACGAAGCTGGTTCCAGAATTCACATCACTAATATTGTGGTCCCTGAGCAAATTCTAGAATTGGAAAAAAAGCTAGAGCAGATTAAGGTGGATAAAACGAATGCTGTAAGCCGTCAAAAATACGAAGAGGCTGCCAAGCTTAGAGATGATGAAAAAAACATTGAGGCGGCTTTAAAATCGGCTCAAGATCAATGGGAAGAGAGTTCTAAGGAAAATAAGGAAACCGTTACGGAAGAAAATGTTGCGGAGGTAGTTTCTATGATGACAGGTATTCCTGTGAACAGAGTTGCTGAAGCAGAGAGCAACCGACTTGGAGAACTTCCTAATAAGATTAAAGGGAAAGTCATTGGACAAGATGATGCGGTGGCCAAAGTGGTGAAAGCTATTCAACGAAATAGAGTTGGATTGAAAGACCCGAACAAGCCTATTGGTTCGTTTATATTTTTAGGTCAAACGGGTGTTGGTAAAACCCAATTGGCAAAAATATTAGCGAGTGAATTGTTTGACACGAGTGATTCTTTGATTCGAGTTGACATGAGTGAATACATGGAAAAGTTCTCTATTTCAAGATTGATTGGAGCGCCTCCTGGTTATGTGGGTTATGAGGAAGGTGGACAACTTACAGAAAAAGTAAGAAGAAAACCATATGCTGTTGTTTTACTCGATGAGATTGAAAAAGCACATCCAGATGTATTCAATATGCTGCTTCAAATTTTAGATGAAGGTTTTGTGACCGATAGCCTAGGAAGAAAAATCGATTTTAGAAATACGGTGATTATCATGACTTCAAATATTGGCGCCAGACAGTTGAAAGATTTTGGAGGAGGTGTAGGTTTTGGTACTTCTTCTAAAGCCGCCCAAGCTGATAGCCATGCAAAAAGCATTATTGAAAGTGCATTAAAGAAATCGTTTGCTCCAGAATTTCTTAATAGGATTGACGATGTTATTATTTTCAATGCGTTAGAAAGAGAAGACATCCACAGCATTATTTCAATTGAACTTGAAAAGCTATTGGCACGTATTTCTACCTTGGGGTATAGCTTACAACTAAGCGATAAGGCAAAAGATTATATTGCCGACAAAGGTTTTGACAAAAGTTATGGTGCGCGGCCTTTGAAGCGAGCTATTCAAAAATATATTGAAGATGCTTTGGCTGAAGAGATTGTAAATTCGAAACTTTCTGAAGGTGACCAGATTTTTATGGACATTGACAAAAAAACGAATGAACTGACAGTTAAAATCAAGAAAAACAAAGAAAAAACGGAGTAAATAGTACTTCATAATTTTAAAGGCTTTGATATACATCAAAGCCTTTTTTATTTTAGGAGCGCTTTGGCAAAAACACTTCGGCAATCATACAACGTACGCTTCCACCACCACAGGTTTCAATCGTTTTAAGTTCTGAACTTATAATTTCTCCGTGCTTTTCAAGTTTTTCGATTTGATCCTTTCGATAAACGTGTTGAGCAGACTCAGACATAAGTATGTATTTTTCACCATCCAAACCCGTTACCTGTAATATATTAGCAGCAAAACTTGCTACTTGAGCTTCTGTAACAACAATCAATTCTTTCCCATCTTGTTTTAAATGTTGCAGTACTTGTTTGCGTTCTTTTTTATCTTCAATACTCTCCAAACATATGACAGCGAACCCCTCTCCTATACTCAATAGCACATTTGTATGGTAGATAGCTTTGCGTTCTCCATGTACTGTCTGATTTGCAGTAAATAAAATGGGTGTGTATTCAAAGTCTTCACAAAATTCTATAAACAAATCCTCATCGGAGCGTGCAGATATTGAGCAGTACGCTTTTTTGTGAACTCTGTCTAAAACTACACTTCCCGTTCCTTCAAGAAAATAACCTTCTTCTTCCGCACTTGAATAGTCTATTACATCTTCAATAACAAAGCCTTGAGCCTCTACCTGTTCTATAACCTGTTCTCTACGCTCTCGTCTACGATTTTCTGCAAACATAGGATAAACACCCAGTGTTCCATCTTGATGAAAAGACACCCAGTTATTTGGAAATACAGCATCAGGGGTATCATCCGAGGCTATTGAATCTACGACCAACACTTCAATTCCTTTGCTTTTTATGTTTTCAACAAGCGCATCGAATTCTTTCAAGGCACTGTTCACAATATTTTCAGCGTTTACATTAGGAAGGTCTTGTTGGTAATAGTTATTTAATTCAGTTTGTTCGTTCTTTCGAAAACCAAGCGGACGAATTAGCAACAAAGTATGGGTCGTTTGTTTTAACATAAATTGTGTTCTTAATTGGAATTAGCTTTTAGGGTTGTCACGAATCAAAGGTAAGGTAGAACACCTAAACAAGCCTTCTTGTTTCCCTATTTCTGCATAGTCAACTTCTTCCACAGTAAAACCTTTGGATCGCAACCATGAATTTAAACGTACAAAATTTGTTTCCGAAACCACCACTTCCGGCGTTATGGAAAACACATTCGAATTCATAGCATACATTTCTTGTTTGGAAATATGAAAGAGGTTTTCGATTCCAAAAAGATTGCATAGAAATTCGTAATCTTCTTTGTTTTTAAAACCTTCTTTATGAATGATGGCTCTATCTTTACCTACGGGTTGAAAACAACAGTCTAAGTGCAATGCGTTATTGAAGGCATCTGTGCTCGATTTGACAAGATCAAATGCTTTTACTGTTTTATGAGGAAATAGGTTTTCTAAAAACCCAATAGCCGCCTCATTCGTTCGTGCTGTAATCATATCACTATAATCTGATTCACGGTATACACCCACAAATATATAATTGCCCCAAAGAATTACATCGCCTCCTTCAATATGCACATCATCACAAGCTGTTATCACTTTTAAGGGGGCTACCTTTGCAATAAGTTGCGAAATCGCGTCAATTTCTTTTGCTCTGTCTGGCAAAATATTAGATTTGATAAATATATCTTCTATAACAAAAGCGATGTCTCTGGTAAAAATCTGATTGTAACCATTCAAGATTTGAGGACGAAATACCTGAACAGCGTAGGATTGAAACATTTCATTTAAGGCCTCCATTTCTCTAACCATATCTATTTCTTTTGGGTAAGTACCCGCTTTGATATGCTCAATAGATTTTGGGTCATACGCATGTTCAATTTTTGGCACGGGACCAGTACTTACTGCGGTACCAAGAATTACAGCGCGCAAAGGCGACGTTTCATCATGAATATTTAGTTTCAAAGTAATGCGAATTAAGAGTTCAAAAAAAAACCTTCGTAAAGTTACGAAGGTTTTTTTTATTATCTTTTTTCGACAGGTTCAAACGCTCTGAGCGGTGCTCCCATATACAACTGACGCGGACGTCCAATTGGTTCGTGTTTTTCTCTCATTTCTTTCCATTGTGCAATCCATCCTGGCAATCTTCCAATCGCAAACATTACGGTAAACATTTCAACAGGTATCCCAAGCGCTCTATAAATTATTCCTGAGTAAAAGTCTACATTCGGATACAAGTTTCTTGCTTTAAAGTATTCGTCATTCAAAGCAACTTCAGACAATCCTTTTGCGATATCCAATACTGGGTCATTGATTCCAAGGTCATTCAACACTTCTTCCGCGGCTACTTTGATGATGTTTGCACGTGGGTCAAAGTTTTTATATACTCTATGTCCAAATCCCATTAAACGGAAAGGATCACTTTTGTCTTTTGCTTTGTCTATGTACTTTTTGTAATCACCACCGTCATTTTTAATTTCTTCTAACATTTCGATTACTGCTTGGTTAGCACCTCCATGTAATGGTCCCCATAGTGCAGAAATTCCGGCTGAGATAGAAGCAAACAAACCAGCATGTGATGAACCTACAATTCTTACAGTCGATGTAGAACAGTTTTGCTCATGATCTGCATGTAATATCAATAATTTATCGATTGCGTTCAATACAATTGGGTTGATTTTAAAGTCATCATTTGGCATGTTGAACATCATTTTGTATAGATTTTCAACATATCCAAGATGTACATCACCATAGTCTAATGGCAACCCTTGTTTCTTACGAAGTGTCCATGCCGCCAATACAGGAAACTTAGCCATTAACTTTACAATTGCCGAATACATATCTTCTGGAGAATCTACATTTACAGACTCTGGATTAAAAGCAATCAATGCACTTGTCAACGCAGAAACTACCCCCATTGGATGTGCCGATTTAGGAAAACCATTTAATATCTTCTTCATTTCTTCGTCTACTAAAGACTCCGCCATGATATCGTTATGAAATTTATTCAATTCAGCAGCAGTTGGCAATTCACCAAAAATCAACAAATATGAAGTTTCTAAAAAGTTAGATTTTGCTGCTAAGTCTTCAATGGAATATCCTCTATATCTCAAGATTCCTTTTTCACCGTCAAGAAATGTCACAGCACTCTCACAAGAACCTGTGTTTTTATAACCAGAATCTAAAGTAATTACACCTTCAGTAGCCCCTCGTAAAGATTTAATATCAATTGCTGTTTCGTTCTCTGTACCTTTTAAAACAGGGAATTCATACTCTTTACCATTTACTTTTAATTTTGCTATTTCTGACATATTTCTATTTTTTATTGAAGTACTTAGGCTCATTTCTAAGTGTTGCAAATTTACGTAAAATAGACGGTTAGACACAAGGTTTTGAGATAAAATAATTCACAATAAAAACACATATTTATTAAGAATTCATTAATTGTTTAGACAATAACAAGCAATTTCTTAGAATAAGTAGGGCGATATTCTAAAAACGTCGTGAATTCCATAAAACAAGAAAGTGATTCTGTGCTTTGCTGTGCTGTGGTGTTGAGTTATGAGTTGTGAGTTGCGATTAGTTCGAAGTGAGGAATTAGGAACTGGGAAAGAGTAGCAGGTACGCAGTTCTAAATACCAGATACTCGATACCTGATACTCGATACCCGATATCCGATTCTCGATACTCGATACCCGATATCCGATTCTCGATACCTGATACCTGATACTCGATACTCGATACTCGATACTCGATACTCGATACTCGATATCCGATATCCGATATCCGATATCCGATATCCGATTCTCGATACCTGATACCTGATACCTGATACTCGATACCCGATATCCGATTCTCGATACTCGATACCCGATATCCGATTCTCGATACCTGATACCTGATACTCGATACTCGATACCTGATACACAATACATCATATCAAACAAAAAAACCGTTTCTCTTTCGAAAAACGGTTTGTATTGTACTCTTGAAAAAAGACTATTTCAATTTGAAGGCTTTATCTTGAGGATAGTAAGCCATATCTTCTAATTCTTCTTCAATTCTCAACAATTGGTTGTATTTTGCCATACGATCAGAACGAGAAGCAGAACCTGTTTTGATTTGACCTGTATTCAATGCTACAGCTAAATCAGCAATGGTATTGTCTTCCGTTTCACCAGATCTGTGAGACATTACAGAAGTAAATCCAGCATTTTTAGCCATGTTTACGGCAGCAATTGTTTCTGTCAATGTTCCAATTTGGTTCACTTTAATAAGAATAGAGTTGGCAATACCTTCTTCTACTCCACGTGACAAACGCTCTACGTTGGTTACAAATAAATCGTCTCCTACTAATTGTACTCTATCACCAATTTTTTCGGTTAAATATTTCCAACCTTCCCAATCGTTTTCGTCCATTCCATCTTCAATAGAGATGATTGGATATTTTTCTGAAAGTTCAGCTAAGTAATCTGCTTGTTCTTTAGAACTTCTTACCGCACCACCTTCACCTTCAAACTTTGCGTAGTTGTATTTTCCATCTTCATAGAATTCTGCTGCAGCACAATCCAACGCCAACTTCACTTCTTCTCCAGGTTTGTAACCTGCTTTTTCGATTGCTTGCAATACTGTATCTAAAGCATCTTCTGTTCCATCAAAAGTTGGTGCAAAACCTCCTTCATCACCTACAGCCGTACTCAAGTTTCTTCCGTGCAAAATTTTTGCTAAGTTGTGGAAGATTTCAGTTCCAATTTGCAATGCATGTGAAAATGAATTTGCCATTACTGGCATGATCATAAATTCTTGAAACGCAATTGGTGCATCAGAATGCGAACCACCGTTTACAATATTCATCATAGGCACTGGCAATGTATTTGCACTTACGCCTCCAATATAACGGTACAAAGGTTGATTCAATTCGTTAGCAGCTGCTTTCGCTACGGCTAAAGAAACCCCTAAAATTGCATTGGCTCCCAATTTAGATTTGTTTGGTGTACCATCTAAATCAATCATAGCTTGGTCAATTGCATTTTGTTCAAATACTGAAAAACCAAGTAATTCTTCTGCTATTGCAGTATTCACATTGCTAACCGCTGTTAATACACCTTTCCCCATAAAAGCAGCTCCACCATCTCTTAATTCGACAGCTTCGTGTTCACCTGTTGAAGCTCCAGAAGGCACTGCTGCTCTTCCCAATACTCCATTTTCAGTAATAACATCAACTTCTACAGTTGGATTCCCTCTTGAGTCAAAAATCTGACGTGCATGAATACTAATAATTACGCTCATATTTCTTTTTTTTAATTTATTCTTTAATTGTTTGCAAGTTACGAAAGACTCGTAATTTAGCTTATCTATTTTACTTTATCTTCTAAATCGTATTCGTAAACAACTTTTGTCCAAAATTCGATTCGATTACAATTAGATTCTATCTACTTTTTCAAGTTTTCAATAAACTGATCAAATAAGTAAGATGAATCATGTGGTCCTGGATTTGCTTCAGGATGGTACTGAACTGAAAAACAATTCTTATCTTTTATACGTATCCCTGCAACTGTATTGTCATTCAAATGAATATGTGTTACTTCTACATTTTCATTTGCTTCTAGAGAGTCTCTATCAATTACGAATCCGTGATTCTGAGAAGTTATTTCTCCTTTTCCTGTTATTAAATTTTTAACTGGATGATTGATTCCTCTATGTCCATTGTGCATTTTTTTAGTAGATACACCTTGAGACAATGCAATAGTTTGATGTCCTAAACAAATACCGAATAACGGCAAGTTCTTATCTATAATTTCACTTGCTACTGCTTGTGCATTTTTCAAAGGTTCTGGATCTCCAGGTCCGTTTGATAAGAAATATCCATCAGGTTGAAACGCCTCCAATTCTGCAAATGAGGCTGTATTAGGAAATACTTTGATATAACAGTCTCTTTGTGCTAAATTTCTAAGAATGTTTGTCTTTATACCTAAATCCAATGCCGAAATTTTATAGCTTGCATTTTCGTCTCCATAGAAATAAGGTTCTTTTGTAGAAACTGTAGATGCTAAATCTAGTCCTTCCATGTTTGGAACTTCTTTCAATTTAGCTTTTAAAGCATCAATATCTGTATCTGTTGAGATCACAGCATTCATCGCTCCTTTGTCGCGAATATAACTTACAACCGCTCTTGTGTCAACATCTGTAATGGCAAGTAAGTTATGTTTGACAAAATAGTCTTCTAAAGGCCCTTCAGAACGCACTCTTGAATGATGGTAGCTAAAATTACGGCAAATAAGTCCTGAAATTTTAATACCATTCGATTCTACTTCATCAGCATTCACACCATAGTTCCCAATATGTGCGTTGGTGGTTACCATTAACTGACCAGAATAGGAAGGATCTGTAAATATTTCTTGATATCCAGTCATTCCTGTATTGTAACAAACTTCTCCGAATGAAGTACCATCGATTCCAACTGACTTTCCTTCGAAAATAGTACCATCTTCGAGTAATAAGATGGCTTTTTTTAATTCTTTATAATTCATATGTATTTCGATATACGTTAGTTGCGCCTTGTAACGCAATTAAAAATTATATACTTTTTTGAGCTGTGCAAAGATAATCAATGCCCGTCGGATTTCCATACACTATATAAAAAAAAGGATAAACTAAAAAATAGTTTATCCTTTTCAATAAGTGTTTGGCTATTGACATCTTATGCTTCAGAATTTTCAGACTCTTCAGCGGCCGGTGTCTCTGCTGCAGGAGCTTCTGCAACTGGAGCAGCAGCAGGCGCAGCTTTTCTACCTCTACGTGTAGCCTTTTTCTTTTTAGCGCCGTTTGGATTGTATACTTCGTTGTAATCAACCAATTCCACCATTGCCATAGGAGCGTTATCTCCTTGACGGTTTCCAAGCTTAATGATACGAACATAGCCTCCAGGACGATCTCCAATCTTAACTGAAACTTCTTTGAATAATTCAGTTACTGCATATTTGTTTTTCAAAACGCTAAATGCCAATCTACGATTGTGCGTAGTATCGTTTTTAGATTTTGTGATAATTGGTTCAACAAACTGACGTAAAGCTTTTGCTTTTGCTTCTGTTGTGTTGATACGCTTGTGTTCAATTAATGAACATGCCATATTTGCCAACATCGACTTTCTATGTGCAGTCTTTCTTCCTAAGTGATTGAATTTTTTTCCGTGTCTCATGACTTTTGTTTTATGCTTTCATCTTGCTCAATCCGCCTCGTGCAGAGAGCAAACTATGAAAGATTAATCTTTATCTAATTTGTATTTACTTAAATCCATACCGAAGTTCAATCCTTTAACATGCACTAGTTCATCTAGTTCCGTCAATGATTTCTTACCGAAGTTACGGAATTTCATCAAGTCATTTTTATTGAAGGAAACTAAGTCTCCTAATGTTTCAACTTCAGCAGCTTTTAAACAGTTCAACGCTCTCACTGATAAATCCATATCAATAAGTTTCGTTTTCAACAACTGACGCATATGCAATGATTCTTCATCATATGTTTCAGTTTGAGCAATTTCATCTGCCTCCAAAGTAATTCTCTCATCAGAGAACAACATAAAGTGGTGGATTAAAATTTTAGCCGCTTCTGTCAAGGCATCCTTAGGATTGATAGATCCATCAGTGATGATATCAAAAACTAATTTTTCATAATCAGTTTTTTGCTCAACACGATAGTTTTCAATTGCATATTTTACGTTCTTTATCGGTGTATAGATAGAGTCAGTAAAAATAGTTCCTAAAGGCACATTGGTCTTTTTGTTCTCTTCAGCAGGAACAAAACCTCTACCTTTTTCAATGGTAATTTCCAAGTCGAAATTAACGCTACTTTCCAAGTTACAAATTACTAAATCTGGGTTCAATACTTGAAAACCAGAAGTGAATTTTTGAATATCACCAGCAGTAATTTGCTCTTGTCCAGATACAGATATAGAAACAGTTTCTCTATCAGTATCTTCGATTTGTTTCTTAAAGCGTACTTGCTTAAGATTAAGGATAATTTCAGTAACATCTTCAACAACTCCTTCAATAGTTGAGAATTCGTGTTCTACTCCTTCTTTTCTCAAAGAGGTAATTGCGAATCCTTCTAAGGAAGAAAGTAAAACTCTTCTCAATGCGTTACCTACTGTTAAACCAAAACCTGGTTCTAAAGGTCTAAACTCAAATCTACCTTCAAAATCAGTAGATTTAATCATTATTACTTTGTCGGGTTTCTGAAAATTTAAAATTGCCATAGTTTAACGGGTGTCAAAAATTATTTAGAGTACAACTCTACTATTAATTGTTCTTTGATGTTTTCTGGAATCTGAAGTCTTTCAGGTACAGTAACAAAGGTACCTTGTTTTGTGTCAGCATTCCAAGTCAACCACTCGTATACATTACTGTTAGCAGCTAAAGCGCTTTCAATTGCAACTAATGATTTCGACTTTTCTCTAACCGCGATAACATCACCTGGTTTCAAAGAGTAAGAAGGGATGTTTAAGATTTCTCCGTTCACAGTAATGTGTCTATGAGAAACTAATTGACGTGCACCTCTACGAGAGTTTGCAATTCCCAAACGGAAAACTACATTGTCTAAACGAGATTCACACAATTGTAATAAAACTTCACCTGTAATACCTTTGCTACTTGAAGCTTTGTCAAATAAGTTACTAAATTGACGCTCCAAGATTCCATAAGAATATTTCGCTTTTTGTTTTTCTTGTAATTGCATAGCGTATTCAGATTTTTTTCCTCTACGTCTTGCATTACCATGTTGCCCTGGAGGGTAGTTTCTTTTTTCGAAAGATTTGTCATCTCCGAAAATTGCTTCTCCAAACTTACGAGCAATTTTTGTTTTTGGTCCTGTATATCTTGCCATTTCTAATTGATTTGTAATTGGGGATTGTGAATTAAGGCGTTCTCCTTCGACAACCTGATTCCCAATTGTATTAAAATTTAATTATACTCTACGTCTTTTTGGTGGACGACAACCATTATGAGGAATTGGTGTTACATCGATAATTTCAGTAACTTCGATTCCATTGTTATGCAAAGTTCTGATCGCAGACTCACGTCCATTACCTGGTCCTTTTACATAGACTTTCACTTTTCTTAATCCAGCTTCATGTGCTACTCTTGCACAATCTTCTGCAGCTGTTTGTGCAGCATAAGGTGTGTTCTTTTTAGAACCTCTAAACCCTTGCTTACCAGCAGATGACCAAGAAATTACGTCTCCTTTTTTGTTTGTTAAAGAAATAATGATGTTGTTAAATGAAGCTGTGATGTGCGCTTCACCCACAGACTCAACAATAACCTTACGCTTTTTTGAATTTGATTTAGCCATAATTTCTAGTTATTATTTAGTAGCTTTCTTTTTGTTCGCTACAGTTTTTCTTTTACCTTTTCTCGTTCTAGAGTTGTTCTTAGTTCTTTGTCCTCTTAATGGAAGACCTGATCTATGACGAATTCCTCTGTAACATCCAATGTCCATAAGACGTTTGATGTTCAATTGAGTTTCAGAACGCAATTCACCTTCAATAGTGAATGATCCTGCTTGCTCACGGATTTTTCCGATTTGCTCATCTGTCCAATCTTGAACTTTGATGCTCTCATCTACTCCCGCGTTTGCTAAAATTTGTTTAGCTCTAGTGTCTCCAATACCAAAAATGTAAGTTAATGCGATAACTCCTCTTTTGTTTTTTGGTATGTCAATTCCTGCTATTCTTGCCATAACTTACCCTTGTCTTTGTTTGAATCTAGGATTCTTTTTGTTGATTACATATAATCTGCCTTTCCTACGCACAATTTTGCACTCGGCACTTCTTTTTTTGATTGATGCTCTTACTTTCATCGTATAATGTTTTAGTATCTATAAGTAATTCTCGCCTTAGTTAAATCATAAGGACTCATTTCTAACTTCACCTTATCTCCTGTCAACAATTTGATATAATGCATACGCATCTTTCCAGAGATATGAGCAGTTACGATATGTCCATTTTCAAGTTCAACACGAAACATTGCATTCGACAATGCTTCTGTGATGGTTCCGTCTTGTTGTATTGCAGCTTGTTTAGCCATATTACAAAGTTGATTTACGTTTATTTCCTGTTTTCATCAAACCGTCATAATGACTGTTTAATAAGTAGGAGTTAATTTGTTGAATTGTATCGATTGCAACTCCAACCATAATGATCAAAGAGGTTCCTCCATAAAATAAAGCCCAGTTTTGTTGTACTCCAAATTGCACAGCAACTGCCGGCAGAACTGCTAATATAGCGAGGAACAAAGAACCTGGAAAGGTAATTCTAGACAATACAGAATCCAATCTCTCGGCTGTTTCATGCCCTGGTCTTATTCCTGGTATAAATCCTCCACTTCTTTTTAAATCATCTGCCATTTTATTGGTAGGAATTGTAATTGCCGTATAAAAATAACTAAAAACAATTATTAATACCGCAAACAACACATTATACCCCAAACCGTTCATGTCAGCAAAACTCGCTCCAATTGCTTGGAAAGATCCTTCTGCCTTTTGTGCGATTGCACCCGGTATAAACATGATAGCTTGTGCAAAAATGATTGGCATTACACCCGCAGAGTTTAATTTCAACGGAATGTATTGTCTTGTACCTTCCACTTCTTTAATATCGCCTACAACAGATCTTCTCGCGTATTGTACTGCAATTCTTCGAACCGCGGTTACTAAAAGTACCGAGGCTAATATTACTAAGAACCAAACTACAATCTCTAACAAAATCATCATAACGCCACCAGCACCACCATTTGCTGTTTTAGAAGCCAATTCCTGAGCAAACGAAGAAGGGAAACGCGCAATAATCCCAATCATAATCAATAGAGATATTCCATTTCCAATTCCTTTGTCAGTAATTCTTTCTCCCAACCACATAGCAAACACTGTTCCTGCCATAAGAAGTACCATAGATGAGAACCAAAACAAACCAGTACTTAGAATTCCTTCTGAAAGGAATGCAGCTTCAGGCAAAATAGATGCCATATTGGTTATGTATGCAGGTCCTTGTACTAACGTAATTCCGATAGTCAACCAACGCGTTATTTGTGTTGTCTTTTTTCTACCACTTTCTCCATCTTTTTGTAGTTTCTGAAGATAAGGAACCGCAATTCCCATCAACTGTACTACAATGGAAGCAGAAATATAAGGCATAATCCCAAGCGCCATAATTGATGCTCTAGAAAATGCGCCACCTGTAAATGCATTTAACAAACCTAACAGTCCATCACTTGTTTGATTTTCTAGCGCAGATAATTGTGTAGGATCAATTCCTGGAAGTGGAATTTGAGCCATAAAACGGTACACCGCCATTAAACCAAGTGTTAAAAGAATCTTATCTCTAAGTTCTTTAATTTTCCAAATGTTCTGTAAGGTTTCTATAAAATTTTTCATTTACTAAATTGTCTTATAAAGTTACTGCCGTTCCACCTGCTGCTTCAATAGCCGCTTTGGCAGATACAGTAAATTTATGAGCAGTAATGTTCAACTTTGCTTTCAACTCACCACGACCTAATATTTTAACCAAGTCATTTTTACGAGCCAAACGTGTTTCAACTAATACAGCAAAATCTACTGTATCCTTGATTTTCCCAGCATCAACAAACTCTTGTAATTTATCAAGATTAATTCCTTGATATTCTTTACGGTTGATATTCGTAAAACCAAATTTAGGCACACGTCTTTGCAATGGCATCTGACCTCCTTCAAATCCTATTTTTCTAGAATATCCAGATCTCGATTTTTGTCCATTGTGACCTCTAGTAGCGGTACCACCTTTACCAGAACCTTCACCTCTTGCTATTCTTTTCCCTTTCTTAACAGAACCTGTTGCGGGTTGTAAGTTATTTAAACTCATTTTGAATATGTTTATTTAATTTCTTCTACAGAAACTAAGTGATTAACCTTATTTACCATACCAAGTATAGATGCAGAAGCTTCATGTTCTACGACTTGATTCATCTTGCGCAATCCTAGAGCTGCTAAAGTTTTCTTTTGAGAACCTACACGACCTATTTGGCTTTTTACCTGTTTGATTTTTATTTTTCCCATCGTACTTAGATTTAACCGTTAAAAACTTTACTCAAAGAAATACCTCTTTGCTTGGCTACATCATGAGCGCTACGCAATTGCAACAAAGCATCAAAAGTTGCTTTTACCACATTGTGTGCATTTGAAGACCCTTGAGATTTAGACAATACGTCGTGCACCCCTACTGAATCCAATACCGCACGTACAGCACCACCGGCAATTACCCCAGTACCATGTGAAGCAGGCTTTAAGAATACTCTTGCTCCTCCAAATTTACCCTTTTGTTCATGAGGTAAAGTTGCGTTGATAATAGGAATTCTCACTAAGTTTTTCTTAGCGTCTTCGATTGCTTTCGCAATGGCAGAGGCAACATCTTTAGACTTTCCTAATCCGTGTCCTACTACTCCGTTTCCATCTCCTACAACAACTATTGCAGAAAATCCAAAAGCACGTCCACCTTTAGTAACTTTAGTAACTCTGTTCACACCTACTAAGTGATCTACTAGTTCTAAACCGCTAGGCTTAACTCTTTCTACGTTTTTATATTTCTGATACATACTCTTAATTCTTAAAATTTTAAACCAGCTTCTCTAGCAGCTTCTGCTAATGCTTTGACTCTTCCGTGATACAAAAATCCATTTCTATCAAAAGAAACTGTTTCTATTTTAGCTGCGATTGCTTTTTCAGCAATTGCTTTTCCAACAGTAGTAGCTACTTCAGATTTAGATCCTTTAGCATCTACTCCTTTATCTCTTGAAGATACAGAAACAATTGTGTTTCCAGTTGTATCGTCAACCAATTGTGCGTAGATCTCTTTATTACTTCTGAAAACAGATAATCTCGGTCTTGCAGATGTTCCAGATACGACCTTGCGTATTCTAGATTTTATTCTTTGTCTTCTTTCAAGCTTTGATAATGCCATAATTTGAATATTTATGTTGAGTTTTTAGTTTCGGCTTTAAGTGTTTGACTTTCGACTTTTCACTTTATAACTTTCAACTATCGGCTCATAAATTATGCAGATTTACCTGCTTTTCTTCTTAATTCTTCACCTACAAACTTAACTCCTTTTCCTTTGTATGGTTCAGGCTTTCTAAATCCACGAATTTTCGCAGCTACTTGACCTACCAACTGTTTGTCATAAGATGTTAATTTGATGATTGGGTTTTTCCCTTTTTCAGATATTGTTTCAACTTTAACCTCGGGAGCTAAGTTGATTACAATATTGTGAGAAAATCCAAGCGCTAAATCTAGCTTTTGTCCTTGGTTTGAAGCTCTATATCCTACACCTACTAATTCTAACTCTTTAGTAAATCCTTTAGATACTCCTTCTACCATATTACTCAACAACGCTCTGTAAAGACCGTGTTGTGCTTTGTCTTTTTTGTTTTCTGAAGCACGTTCTAATGTTAATAGACCGTCTTCTTGCTTTACTGTTACGTTTCCTTCAATAACCTGAGATAATTCACCTAGTTTTCCTTTTACAGTAACTACATTATCTACGATAGTAACGGTAACACCTTCTGCAATTGCTATTGGGTTTTTTCCTATTCTTGACATAATACTATCTAATTATTAATAAACGTAACACAAAACTTCTCCTCCAACATTCTCTTGACGTGCTTTCTTGTTAGTCATCACACCTTTTGAAGTTGAAACGATTGCAATACCCAAACCATTCAATACGCGAGGCATCTCCGATGCATTCACATACTTTCTAAGTCCTGGTGTAGAAATACGTTGTAATTTTTTAATTACTGGTTCTTTTGAATCAGCATCATATTTTAAGGCTATCTTGATCGTTCCTTGAACCGTATTGTCCTCGAACTTATAGCTTAAAATATACCCTTGTTCGAACAAGATTTTCGTCATATTCTTCTTCAAGTTTGAAGCAGGAATCTCAACGACTCTGTGTCCCGTTGCAGCAGCATTTCTTATCCTTGTAAGATAATCTGCAATTGGATCTGTATACATATATTTTAATTTGCGGTTTTGGTATGACTTCCTACTCTAGGAGGACACCTGAAACCAATTTATAAAAACTCTTAAAAATAAGAGTTTGCAAATGTAGTTTTTTTTACTAGCTTTAAAAAACTTTCATGCGTTTTTTTTTGTTTAAAAAACACATACCATAGCAACTTGCATTTTTATAAGGGATTGACAGACAACAATTCATTCTAAAATTCAAATTTCTCTTATGAATGTTGTCAATAATTTACGGGGCGCGAATTAGATCTTATCGCAGCGCCAATTTCTCAAAACCAAAAACAAATCTACAAATAGCACCGCATACACAAAATAAACACGCTCAAAAAAAAGAGCTTTAATCCTAAGACCAAAGCTCTCTACATTTTTACTATTGGAAGTAATAAACTACCAACTAGCTTTTCTTACACCTGGGATCAACCCTTGGTTCGCCATTTCACGGAAAGTCACACGTGATATTCCAAATTGACGCATATATCCTTTAGGTCTTCCAGTAAGTTTACAACGGTTGTGCAAACGAATTGGAGATGCATTTTTAGGTAACTTTTGCAACGCTTCGTAATCCCCAGCCTCTTTCAAAGCTTTTCTTTTCTCTGCGTATTTAGCTACAGTTTTTTCTCTTTTAACCTCACGGGCTTTCATTGATTCTTTAGCCATAACTTAGTTCTTTTTAAATGGTAAACCTAATTCTGTTAATAATGATTTAGCTTCTTTATCAGTTGGAGCCGAAGTTACGAAAGTAATATCCATTCCACTAATTTTATTCACTTTATCAATATTTATCTCAGGAAAGATAATTTGTTCTGTTACACCTAATGTATAGTTTCCTCTTCCATCAAAACCAGTAGCTTTGATTCCATCAAAATCTCTTACACGTGGTAAAGAAGCAGTAATCAATCTATCTAAGAATTCATACATCTTAGTTCCTCTTAAAGTTACTTTCACACCAATAGGCATTCCTTTACGTAACTTAAATGTAGCGATATCTTTTTTAGATAAAGTTACAACAGGTTTCTGACCAGTAATCGTTGCCAATTCTTCAACAGCATAATCGATTAGTTTCTTATCGGCAATTGCAGCACCTACACCTTTACTAACAACAATTTTGTCTAGTTTTGGTACTTGCATAATATTGCTATATCCAAACTCTTCTTTAAGAGTTGATACAATTCTTGAAGAGTAATCTTCTTTTAATCTTGGTATATAAGTCATTATTATATAGCTTTATCTGATTTTTTAGAAAAACGAACTTTCTTTCCATCTTCTACTCTGTATCCTACTCTCGTAGTGTTGCCGTCTACTAACAACATTAGATTAGAAACATCTAAAGAAGCCTCTTTCTTTACAATTCCACCTTGAGGACTTTGAGCGCTAGGTTTAGTGTGCTTAGACACCATATTAACACCTTCTACAATTGCTCTGTTTTTTTCAATAAAAACACGAACAACTTTTCCTTCTTTTCCTTTTTGATCACCAGCAATTACTTTTACTGTGTCCCCTGTTTTAATTTTTAGCTTCGCCATCTTTTATAATTTTAAAGCACTTCAGGTGCTAATGATACAATCTTCATGAAACCTTTATCACGAAGTTCTCTTGCAGCAGGTCCGAATACACGAGTTCCTGTCATTTCTTCAGACGCGTTTAATAAAACACATGCGTTGTCGTCAAAACGTATATAAGATCCGTCTTTACGTCTGATCTCTTTTTTAGTACGAATAACAACAGCTCTGTGAACTTGTCCTTTCTTTGCAGTTCCGTTAGGAGTTGCACTTTTTACTGAGACAACAATTTTGTCACCAATAGAAGCGTAACGCTTTTTAGTTCCTCCTAAAACTCTAATTACTAAAACCTCTTTGGCTCCTGTATTGTCTGCGACTAATAATCTTGATTCTGTCTGTAACATATTATTTAGCTCTTTCTAGGATTTCTACTAATCTCCAACGTTTCGATTTACTTAAAGGTCTTGTTTCCATGATCTTTACTGTATCACCGATGTTGCAATCGTTCAATTCGTCGTGTGCAACGTACTTTTTCGTCTTTAAGACGAATTTTCCGTACATTGGGTGCTTTACTTTTTTTACCTCAGCAACAACGATAGATTTCTCCATTTTGTTACTAGATACAACACCAATTCTTTCTTTTCTAAGATTTCTTTTTTCCATCTTTTCTAATTGATTACTGAGCTCTATTAGTTAATTCTGTTGCTAATCTCGCTACAGTTTTTCTAATAACTTTCAACTGCAAAGGCGCTTCCAAAGGAGAAATCGCATGTGCCATTTTAAGATCAGTATAGTTTTTTTTGAATCCTGCTAGTTTTTCTTGCAACTCAGCAACTGATAGTTCTTTAATTTCTGATTGTTTCATGGTGTATCAATTATGCGTTATCAAAATCTCTAGCTATAACAAACTTCGTTTGCACTGGTAGTTTTTGTGCCGCTAGGCGCAAAGCTTCTTTGGCAACTTCAAAAGGAACTCCTCCTACTTCAAATAAGATTCTTCCTGGTTTCACAACTGCAACGAAATATTCTGGAGAACCTTTACCTTTACCCATACGTACTTCTAAAGGTTTTTTAGTAATAGGCTTGTCTGGAAATATTTTAATCCATAACTGCCCTTCTCTTTTCATATGACGTGTTGCCGCAATACGAGCTGCTTCTATTTGACGAGAAGTTAGCAAATCCTGCTCCAAAGATTTAATCCCAAACATTCCATTAGAAAGTTGGTTTCCTCTTTGAGAATTCCCCTTCATATTGCCTTTCGCTTTCTGTACCTTACGGTATTTTACTCTTTTTGGCTGTAACATTTCTTAAGTTTTATTTTCTTTTACGAGGTTGTTGTTTCTTAGAGTTACCACCTTTACCACCTTGCTTTTTATCCAAGCCAACTAGTGGAGACAACTCTCTTTTTCCATATACCTCACCTTTCATAATCCACACTTTAATACCTAATCTTCCATAAGTAGTATGTGCTTCTACAAGTGCATAGTCAATATCTGCTCTGAAGGTAGAAAGAGGAATTCTTCCTTCTTTGAAATGCTCTGAACGCGCCATTTCAGCACCATTCAAACGACCTGATATTTCAATTTTAATACCTTCACAATTCATACGAATTGCAGCAGTGATCGCCATTTTGATAGCTCTCTTGTAAGAGATTCTATTTTCAATTTGACGCGCTACACTTGAAGCTACTAAAGTTGCATCTAATTCTGGACGCTTTATTTCAAAAATATTGATTTGAACTTCGTTTCCAGTAATTTTCTTAAGTTCTTCTTTCAACTTGTCTACCTCTTGTCCACCTTTTCCGATAATAATACCAGGTCTAGCAGTAGTGATAGTAACGGTTACAAGTTTTAAAGTTCTTTCAATTATTACTCTAGAAACGCTTGCTTTAAATAATCGAGCACGTACGTACTTTCTTATTTTATCATCTTCAGCTAATTTATCGCCGTAATCATTTCCACCATACCAGTTAGATTCCCATCCTCTGATAATTCCTAAACGATTTCCTATTGGATTTGTTTTTTGTCCCATGTCTACTTATGCTAAATTAGTTGCGTTATTCTTACTTCCCAACACGATTGTTACATGATTAGAACGTTTTCTAATTCTATGCGCACGACCTTGTGGTGCTGGTCTTAATCTCTTCAACATTCCTGCGCTATCAACACTGATTTCTTTAACAAACAAGGCTGCTTCTTCGATGCTTGCATCTTCGTTTTTAGCTTGCCAGTTAGCAATTGCAGAAAGCAATAACTTTTCAACATTGATCGATGCTTCTTTTGAACTAAATTTCAAGATTTGAAGTGCTTTTTCAACCTCTAAACCTCTTACTAGATCAACCACCAAACGCATTTTCCTTGGTGATGTAGGACAGTTGGTCAACTTTGCAAAAGCAACAGATTTCTTTGCTTCTTTACGTTGGTCTGCCATGTTTTTCTTACGAACTCCCATACCTACTATTTTTTACCTTTATTTTTTCTATCCGCACCATGTCCTCTAAATGAACGTGTTGGTGAGAACTCTCCTAACTTGTGACCTACCATGTTTTCGGTTACATATACAGGTACAAATGATCTACCATTGTGTACTGCAATTGTTTGTCCAACGAAATCTGGTGTGATCATCGTTGCTCTTGACCAAGTTTTAATTACTGACTTACTATCAGCCGCTACATTGGCTAAAACTTTTTTCTCAAGTTTATGAAATACGTAAGGTCCTTTTTTTAATGAACGTGCCATATCTTATTATTTTTTTCTACGTTCTATAATATACTTATTACTCGCTTTGGTCTTAGATCTTGTCTTGAATCCTTTTGCAGGGATACCATTCTTAGATCTTGGATGACCTCCTGAAGATTTACCTTCACCACCACCCATTGGATGATCAACCGGGTTCATAACCACTGGTCTCGTTCTAGGTCTTCTTCCTAACCATCTACTTCTACCTGCTTTACCAGATACTAGCAATTGATGATCTGAATTGGATACAACACCAATTGTAGCAACACATGTCGCTAAAATCAATCTTGTTTCGCCAGATGGCATTTTTACAGTAACATACTTACCGTCTTTTGCCATTAACTGAGCAAAGGATCCTGCCGAACGCGCCATAACAGCACCTTGACCTGGTCTTAATTCGATACAACAAATTGTTGTTCCTAAAGGCATTTCAGACAATGGCATTGCGTTTCCAACTTCTGGAGCAATTCCAGAACCTGACTCAATCTTTTGTCCTACTTGCAATCCTCCTTGAGCAATCACATATCTTTTTTCGCCATCGGCATATTGTACCAATGCGATAAAAGCGGTACGATTTGGATCGTACTGGATTGATAATACTTCAGCAGCACCGGCTTTATCTCTTTTAAAATCGATAATACGATACTTTTTCTTATGACCACCTCCTAAGAACTTCATGGTCATTTTTCCACTGTTGTTTCGACCTCCAGATCTTTTATTCGGAGCAAGTAAACTTTTCTCCGGCTTGTCAGTAGTAATGGCGTCGAACCCATTTACTACTCTAAAACGCTGACCTGGTGTTACTGGTTTTAATTTTCTAACTGACATGTGTAGTTGTTAAATATTGTTATAAAAATCAATTGCTTCACCATCTGACAATTGAACGATTGCTTTTTTGTATTGACCTACCATTCCTGAAACAACACCTTTCTTAGTGAATTTTGTTGTTCTAGTTACTGGGTATACCATTGTTCTTACTTTCTCTACAGATACTCCGTAAGCTGCTTCAACGGCTTTTTTGATCTCTACTTTATTGGCTCCTATAGCAACTTTAAAAGTGTAACGGTTGAATGTTTCACTATCATTGGTTGCTTTTTCCGTGATAATAGGTTTAACTAAAATACTCATCTCTTTACCTATTTGCTTAAATTAGACTCAATTCCTTCTAAAGCACTCTCTAAAAGAATTACTTTACTAGTATTTAAAACTCCGTAAGTACTCAATTCGCTTCCAAGCACAACATTTGTCTTTTTCAAGTTTCTAGATGACAAATACACATTGTTATTTGCAGCACCTAAAACGAATAAAGATTTCTTGTTCTCTACGTCAAACGCTTTCAAGATGTTTACGAAATTCTTTGTTTTTGCAGTATCAAAATTGAAGTCTTCTACAACTACAACATTTTGATCTTTTGCTTGAGAACTCAAAGCTGACTTACGCGCCAAACGCTTTAAGTTTTTGTTCAATTTGAAAGAATAGTTTCTTGGTCTTGGACCAAAAACTCTACCTCCACCTCTAAAAACAGGAGACTTGATAGAACCAGCACGTGCTGTTCCTGTTCCTTTCTGTTTTTTGATTTTTCTTGTACTTCCCGCAATATCAGCTCTTTCTTTAGCTTTATGCGTTCCTTGTCTTTTGTTAGCCAAATGCTGTTTTACATCTAAGTAAATTGCATGTTTATTTGGCTCTAGAGCAAATATAGCATCAGAAAGCTCAACTTGTCTTCCTGTGTCTTTTCCTGTAATATCTAAAACTGCTACTTTCATTACTTCTCAATAGTTATATAAGCGTTTTTGTGACCTGGAACACATCCTTTCACTACTAGTAAGTTCTTTTCAGAAACTACTTTTAAAACTCTTAAGTTTTGAACTTTTACATTATCACCACCCATTCTTCCTGCCATACGCATTCCTTTGAATACTCTCGCTGGATACGATGCTGCACCGATAGAACCTGGCGCTCTTAAACGGTTGTGTTGACCGTGTGTTGCTTGACCAACCCCGGCAAATCCATGACGTTTTACAACCCCTTGGAAACCTTTACCTTTTGAAGTTGCTGTAACATCAACAAATTCACCTTCTTCAAATAGATCCACTGTAAGTGTATCTCCTAACTTGTACTCCTCCTCAAAACCTTGAAATTCCACGACTTTTTTCTTAGCAGCTGTACCGGCCTTTTTAAAATGACCTTTTAACGCATTGTTCGTACGCTTTTCTGCTTTGTCATCGAAACCTAGTTGTAGCGCAGTATAACCGTCTACTTCCTCAGTTCTGACTTGGGTAACTACACAAGGACCACATTCGATTACTGTACAAGGAATGTTCTTCCCGTTAGCATCAAATAAACTGGTCATTCCGATTTTTCTTCCTATTAACCCAGACATGTTTAAATTAAATTTATTTATTATTATTTATTGTTAATTCGTCAATCCTTATAAAACCAAAAGCAATTTTTTGCTTTTACAACTTTCAACTTGTAAACTCTTATCAAAAAAAAACAGGGCATAATAGTCTCAACCCTGAATCTATTTTTACCGTTTTTCCCTCGTCAACCGCTCGGGACATGTAATCGAAAAACTTTTTTCGACTTCTCTAACAAAACAAAACCACTGGTTTTAAGCCATTTTTACCGACTTCTCGCTTTTTAGAGTGTGCAAATGTACAAAAAAAAGAAAGATATTCTCAACTATAACCGGTCTTTTTTTGATTTTTTTTTTAGTCTGTTGACAACAAAGCACTTTACACCTCGATCAAGCACCCATTTCGACGCCCGAAACCCACCATCTCTGAATCAGTATTTTTTACAAATAAAAATAAAAAAAGCAGTATTGACCACTGTCAATACTGCTTTCAACTTTTTTGAAGTCAGCTAACGCTAACGAAACGTTGTCTTATCAGACTTTAATTTCTACTTCAACTCCACTAGGCAATTCTAATTTCATTAGGGCATCGATCGTCTTCGAAGAAGAACTATAGATGTCTAACAATCTTTTGAATGAACTCAATTGGAACTGTTCTCTAGATTTTTTATTTACGTGAGGCGAACGCAACACTGTAAAAATCTTTTTATTTGTTGGTAATGGAATTGGTCCGTTTACTACAGCACCAGTACTTTTTACCGTCTTCACGATTTTCTCAGCAGATTTATCTACTAAATTATAATCGTAAGATTTTAATTTTATTCTTATTTTTTGACTCATGATATATAATTTAGATTATGCTTTAGATTTTGCAATTACATCTTCAGATACATTAGAAGGCGTTTGTGCATAGTGAGAAAACGACATTGTTGAAGTTGCTCTACCAGAAGACAAGGTACGTAATGTTGTTACATAACCAAACATTTCTGATAATGGCACTTCCGCTTTTACAACTTTAGAACCCGAACGATCACTCATGTCATTTACCTGACCTCTACGTCTGTTCAAATCACCTACAATATCTCCCATGTTTTCTTCTGGCGTTAACACCTCTAACAACATGATTGGTTCCAAAATTTTTGCTCCAGCTGCATTTGCACAAGCTCTATAACCCATTTTGGCCGCAAGCTCAAATGACAAGGCATCAGAATCTACAGGGTGGAAAGATCCATCTGTTAATGTAACTTTTAACGAATCCATTACGAATCCTGCTAAAGGTCCATTTAGCATAGACTCTTTAAATCCTTTTTCTACAGAAGGAATGAATTCTTTAGGAATACGTCCACCTTTTATTTGGTCAACAAATTGCAATCCTGTTCCTTCAAAATCTTCATCAACAGGACCCATTTCAAATACAATATCACCAAACTTACCACGTCCACCAGATTGCTTTTTATAAGTTTCTCTGTGCTGTGTCGCTTTTGTTACTGCTTCTTTGTATTCTACTTGAGGCTCCCCTTGGTTCACTTCAACTTTGAATTCACGTTTCAAACGATCTACCAATACTTCTAAGTGCAATTCACCCATTCCAGAGATAACAGTTTGGCCAGAAGCCTCATCTGTTTTCACGGTAAATGTAGGATCTTCTTCAGCCAATTTAGACAACGATAGACCAAGCTTATCAACATCACCTTTTGTTTTAGGCTCAATAGATATACCAATTACTGGATCTGGAAAATCCATAGATTCTAGTACAATCGGTGCTTTTAGAGAAGACATGGTGTCTCCTGTCTTGATATCTTTAAATCCAACTGCAGCTCCAATATCACCCGCTTCGATAAAATCGATTGCTTTTTGCTCATTGGCATGCATTTGATAAATACGTGAGATACGTTCTTTCTTACCTGAACGATTGTTCAAGATATAAGAACCTGCATCCAAACGTCCTGAATACGCACGGAAGAAAGCCAAACGTCCTACGAAAGGATCAGTAGCAATTTTAAATGCCAATGCAGAAAATTCATCTTTTGCATCTGGTTGTCTTGTAATCTCTTCTCCCGAATCAGGATCTGTTCCTACAATATTATCTCTATCTAACGGAGAAGGCAAGTAACGACATACAGCATCTAACAAGAATTGAACTCCTTTGTTTTTAAATGCCGAACCACAAATCATAGGAATGATTGCCATATCCATAACCGCAGCTCTTAAGGCAGCGTGTACTTCTTCTTCTGTAATAGAATTTTCATCTTCCATGAATTTCTCTAACAAGTTTTCGTCATAAGACGCAACTTCTTCGATCAATTTTGCACGTGCTTCAGCAGCTTCTTCTACTAAGTCTTCAGGAATATCAACGATATCAAAAGTAGCTCCTTGTGTTTCTTCATGCCATATAATTGCACGGTTCTTCACCAAATCAACCACACCTTTGAAATCCATCTCTTCACCAATTGGCAAAACGATTTCAACCGCATTCGATCCTAACATCTCTTTTACTTGCGTACAAACTTTAGCGAAGTTAGATCCTTGACGGTCCATTTTGTTTACAAAACCAATTCTTGGTACTTTGTAGTTATCAGCTAATCTCCAGTTCGTTTCTGATTGTGGCTCTACACCATCAACAGCACTAAACAAGAATACCAAACCATCCAATACACGTAATGATCTGTTTACCTCAACGGTAAAATCAACGTGACCAGGAGTATCAATAATATTAAAGTGGTATCCTTTGGTATCAGGAGTCGCTTGTCCATTTTCTACAGGAAACTTCCATTCACAAGTAGTTGCTGCAGAAGTAATGGTAATACCTCTTTCCTGCTCTTGCTCCATCCAGTCCATTGTTGCAGCACCATCATGAACTTCTCCAATTTTATGAGAAACTCCTGTATAATACAATACACGCTCTGTAGTTGTTGTTTTTCCTGCATCAATATGTGCAGCAATTCCTATATTTCTAGTAAATTTTAAATCTCTTGCCATTTCTTAGAATCTAAAGTGTGAGAATGCTTTATTTGCTTCAGCCATTTTATGAACATCCACTCTTTTCTTAACAGCAGCTCCTTCTTCTTTTGCAGCAGCAAGGATCTCACCAGCTAATTTTTGAGCCATTGTTTTTTCATTTCTACTTCTGGCATAAGTAATCATCCATTTGATAGCCATAGAAACTTTTCTGTCTGGTCTAATTGGCATTGGGATCTGAAAGTTTGCTCCACCTACACGACGACTACGTACTTCTACTTGAGGCATCACGTTAGAAAGGGCATCTTTCCAAATTTCTAAGGCAGATTTTTCTTCTTCACCTTTTTTCTCTTCAACGATATCTAAAGCATCATAAAATACTTTAAACGCTACTGATTTCTTACCGTCCCACATTAGCATATTCACAAAACGTGTAGCTAATTGATCGTTAAACTTAGGATCCGGTAAAAGAACTCTTTTTTTGGCTCTTCTTTTTCTCATGTTTTCTTGAGTTTTTTGTCTTTAAGCAAATCAATTCAATGTTGATTTTAACTTGCGAACATTAAAAAATTTACTTTTTAGGACGTTTGGCTCCGTATTTAGATCTACGTTGAGTTCTTCCCTCAACACCAGCCGTATCTAAAGCTCCACGTACTACGTGATACTTTACCCCTGGTAAATCTTTTACTCTTCCTCCCCTTACTAATACTATCGAGTGCTCTTGTAAATTGTGTCCTTCTCCAGGAATGTAAGCATTTACCTCATTACCATTTGTCAAACGAACTCTGGCAACCTTACGCATTGCAGAATTTGGTTTCTTTGGTGTTGTGGTGTAAACACGTGTACAAACTCCTCTTCTTTGAGGACACGAATTTAAAGCAGCCGATTTACTCTTCTTAGTGTTTTGGGTTCTTCCTTTGCGTACTAATTGTTGAATAGTTGGCATACTAATTTGTTATAAATTACGTTTATTTTATAAATCTCTAATTTTTTTAGAGGGTGCAAATATACAAAAGTTATCTATATATTCAAATACCAGCAAGTTAAATTATTATATTTTAATTTCTTGATATTTTAGACTAGTTTTGAAAAGCTATTTTTCTCACCAAAATATAGAGAAATCGACAATTAATTTTCCTGCCACCACTGTGATTGATTTGCAAAAAAAAAAGAAATTCCTAAAACCAACAGTTTGCACACTGCTCCTATTTTTCTTATTGACTCCAATACACAGTCAAAAAAAGACCTTAGTCCTGCATTTTAAAGATAGTACACATACAAATCTCAAAGCATTTATTGACTTTAAAAAAAAACATGAAGACAGTGCTTCAGTTTACAATCACGTAAAAAACTTATCTTCCCTTTTACAGAGAAAAGGCTTTTTAGATTCTGAAATTCTTGTGCGTCGAGAAAACGACTCCTTATATATAGCTCAAATCAATACAAAAACAAATATAAAGGCAATCACACTAACGTTTGCCCCCCACAACAAACCTGACTACCTCAAAAAAAACAAAGTAACCATCCCTTTTGAAAACTTAGAAAAAACAATTCAGGAATTACAAAACTATTACGAAACACAAGGAGCTGCCTTTACAGAAATCCAACTCAAACACCTAACTATAGAGGCAGATATAATGTATGCCAACGTGCAAATTAACCTCTCAAAAGTCAGAACCATAAATAAAGTCATCGTAAAAGGCTATTCAGATTTTCCTGAGAAATTTACAAAACACCACCTTAAGCTAAAACCCACAACTCCATTTAACCAAGAACTACTTCAAAGCACAAGCAATTCACTTAAAACACTCGATTTTGTTAGCGAAACTAAAAAACCTGAAGTGCTTTTCACCAAAGACTCTACACTCCTATATATTTACCTTGCAAAAAAACGAGCAAATCGTTTTGATGGACTGGTTGGATTCTCCACTAAAGAAAACAGCGACAAGTTGCAGTTTAACGGTTATATCGACCTACAATTAAAAAACATCTTTAACCAAGGCACATCTCTTACATTGTACTGGAACAACAATGGAAACCAACAGGAAACCTTAAAACTAGGTGCTGCTGTCCCTTATATTTTTAAGAGCCCCATCAGTCCAGAGGTTAATTTCGAAATCTACAAACAAGATTCAACATTCATCAATATCGATTTTAAACTAAGATTAAAATACCTAATCAATAAAAACAACCGAATTGGGCTTGCCATCCATAACAAAAGTTCTACATACTTATTAGAACACACAACAGCGGAAATATCTTCATACAATACAAATTATTACGGACTTACCTACGACTACAATTTACAACACAAGCACGACATTAGCACACGTGTCAAGATAGCATCTGAACTAAAGTACGGGACAAAAACAATAGACGAACTAAGATCACCTCAATACAATCTTTCATTTCGTTTTACATATCTCGAAATTCTAAGTAAAAGAAGTAGACTCTTTTTACAAAACAGCACAGCAACACTAATCGCTGACAATATAGTTCATAATGAACTTTTCTTGATTGGAGGCGCAAATAGTATCCGAGGATTTAACGAACAAAGTATCTTCTGCTCCTCCTACAACCATAGCACCATTGAATACAGACTGCTGACCAACTTTCAATCGTATCTTTATACTTTTTCTGATATAGGCTTCACAGAGAACAAAGTGATTAAAACTGAAGACAGATACTACAGCTTCGGATTAGGTTATGCTTACAACACCAAAGCGGGTGCTATTGATCTAAGCTATGCATTTGGAAAACAAAACAAAGAAGCCTTCGATTTTAACGGCGGAATGTTCCATATAAAATTAACTAGTTTTTTCTAACCCACTTGATTTCCCAAACTTCGGTAAGTAAAATAATTGTCATTTTTAAGGGCAAAAACCATCGTTTTTTAAACGATAACAAAACATCTTCCTCATTAAATTAACAGATATTCATAAAACTGAATAATTTTAACATTTCTTAACATTAAACCTTAGTAGTTCCAAAAATAATTAGATATTTAACCTAACTAATTCAAATAACAATCATATGAAACCAAAGTTTAGAAGGGTTGCAACGCTATTATTGGCGCTTGTGGTCCAGTTTACTTATGCACAAACAAAGACTGTTACGGGTACAATCTCGGACAGCACAGGCCCCCTCCCGGGAGTGGGTGTCGTAATTAAAGGTACCACTACCGGTACTGAAACAGATTTTGATGGAAATTACACCATTGAAGCCGAAGAAGGAGCTGTTCTGCAGTTTACTTATGTAGGAATGCTTAATTCCGAACAAACCGTTGGAAGCGCTTCCTCCATCAATGTAACGATGACAGAAGACACTGAAGCACTTGAAGAAGTGGTGGTAACCGCTCTTGGTATTTCAAGAGAAAAGAAAGCCGTTGGTTATGCAGTAACCACAGTTAAAGGTTCTGAAATCGCAGAACTTGAAGTTGTTAACCCTATGGCTGGATTACAAGGAAAGGTCGCTGGTTTAGACGTTACGTCTGCACCAACACCGGGTGGTACACAAAACGTTATGATTCGTGGAGCCTCTTCTTTTACTAGTAATCAACCGCTTTATATCGTTGATGGAGTTCCTTTAACTAACTCACAAAACAGAGCTGGAGATAGTTTAAATGACCAAGTTGATTTTGGTTCTGGTATCAACTCAATCAATCCAAATGACATTGAAAACTTAACAGTCCTTAAAGGTGCTGCCGCAACCGCCTTATACGGTTCGAGAGCTGCCAATGGTGTAATCATGATTACAACCAAAAATGGTAAAAAAGGAGCTTTACAAGTTGATTTCAATACGTCGTACTCGATTAGCCGTGTTGGACACTTAGCTGAAAAACAATCTGATTTCGGACAAGGATGGAGTGCACACGCTGCTTTAGATGAAAATGGTAACTGGGGTCCTAAATACGACGGTATTGACCGTGTATGGGGTAATGTAGTTGACAACAGTCAACAAATAAAACCTTTTTCTTTCTTAGAAGATAACATCCGTGATTTTTACGACTACGGAGAGAATATTAAAAATGCCATCTCTTTTTCTGGAGGAAATGAAACAACAACGTATTTCCTTTCACTTTCTCAAAACAGTGTAGATGGTGTAATTCCAACAGACAGCGATTCTTATGATCGTTATACAGTTGCAACCAAAGGTTCTTATCAAGGAGCAAAATTAAAAATTAGTTCTTCGTTAAACTTCAGTAATGAAAAAACGAAAACGGTTCCTACAGGACAAGGAAACTCTGTATTGAGATCTTTGTATGAGATTCCAAATGACATTTCTATTGTAGATCATAAAGACTACAATAATAAATTTAACAATCTAGACAATTACTTTACCCCTTACGGTGTGAACCCTTATTATTTCCTAGATAAAAGTGGAGCAGAACAAAACAAATACAAGTTTTTTGGAAAGTTCCAATTTGACTACGACATTTTAGACAACTTAAAAGCAACTTACCGTTTTGGAGGGGATTTTGAAACGTCATTAGAAGAAACTTACAAAGCTATTGTGGCCTTTTCAGAAGGAGCTATTAACGACGGGTCGCAAGCTGCTGCTCCGGGTTATTACAGAGAGCAACGTAGAAACAGAGTACAAATCAACCATGATTTGATGTTGAACTACAACAAAGCCCTCAGTGAAGATATTACGCTAAATGCAATTCTTGGATTCAACGCAAATGAAAGAGTTTACAACAGATTGTATGCTGAAATTTCTTCTATTGATGTACCAGAATTCCACAACCTTAATAACAGTTTAACACCTGCAACTGCAGATCAAGAAAGAGAACAACGACGATTGGTGGGTACCTATTTAAGTGCAGACATCAGCTATAAAGATTATCTTTTTGTAAACGCAACAGCGAGAAATGATTGGTCTTCTACATTACCTGAAGGTTCAAACTCTTTCTTTTATGGTGGTGTTACTGCTAGTTTCTTAATTACTGACTTTATGCGTTCTAATGATAATGACACTGGAATCTTTGATTTTGGAAAAATTAGAGTTGCTTACGGTTCTACCGGTAACGATGCAGATCCTTATTCGGTTTATGACCGTTATGTTCCAGCTTTTTCGGCGCACCCAGGCTATCCTAATTTCGATGACTTAACTTTTCCTTTGAATGGAACCAATTCTTATATGGCTTCCAACCAATTAGGAAATCCGAACTTAGAACCAGAAATCACAAAAGAATTTGAGGTAGGTTTTGAAACAAGAATGTTAGACAACAGAATTGGCGTTGAATTTTCTTACTACAATAGACTAACGGAAGGTTTAATTGAACAATTAGACCTTGACCCTTCTTCAGGATACACATACATAATTGGTAACTTAGGAGATGTTCGTAATTCAGGAATTGAATTGAGTATGGATTTTGTACCCGTACGCACAGACGACTTCCGTTGGGACATTAACTGGAACTACGCAAAAAACACCAATAAGGTTGAAAAACTAGATGTAAGTGAAATTCAAATCTCTGGTTTTGGAGGTGGAATGGGAATCTATGCTGTTGAAGGCATGGCCATGGGACAATTTAAAGCTACCATTCCTGAAACAGTTCTATTCAACGGCGTAGAAAGCGTTGTTGTGGATGGAACAGGAAACCCACAGGCTTCTACAGACCCTGAACTACTTGGGAAAGACATGAATGAAAAATACCGAATGGGTATGACCAATACGTTTACCTATAAAGGATTCACCTTAAGTGGCGTTTTGGATTATAGACATGGAGGTCATATCTATTCAAATACCAAAGACTATATGCACTGGACGGGTAGTGCTCCTGAATCTGTATTGAACGATCGTAACGCCTTTTTAGTACCGAACTCGGTAGTATCTAATGGAGACGGAACGTATAGCGAAAACTCAACGCCTGTTGACCCAACTGCCTTACACACTTTTTATAGTGATGGAGGAATGGCTGGAGAAGGTTTTGCAATCATCGATAGATCCTATTTAAAGCTAAGAAACATTACCCTAGCCTACAATGTATCTTCAAGCTTTTGTGAACAATTGAAATTAAGCGCCGTGAGACTCTCTGTATCAGGAAGTAACTTCTTGTTATGGACGCCAGCTGAAAACCCTTATATCGATCCTGAGACTACAACTTTTGGAAACGATATTAGTGCTAGATTTGGTGAGTTTGGAGCCAATCCTACTCAGGAAGTATTCACTTTCGGAATGAATATTAAATTTTAAAAACTAAGATGATGAATAAATATATAATAAAATTTACACTGGCCATGCTCCTTGTTTTTACAGTGAGCTGTGACGACTATCTAGACGTCAACCAAGATCCCGATGTACTTAGTGACATCGACAGTCCCAAAAGAATTCTTCCTGCCGCACAAGTGGGCGTTGCCAATCAATTAATGGCTTATGACTTTGGGTTTGGAGGTGCGTATTGGGCGCAATATTGGACACAATCCTATACAGCTTCACAATTTAAAAATCTTTGCGAATTCCAAGATGTTGAATTTGAAGATGCTTATGGAGAATTAACGTCTGGAGTTTTAAACGACTTAAAAAGAATCACTACACTTTCTACAGCTGCTGAAGACAAAGGCTATGCCTATATCGCAGAAGCTCTTAGCATTTATACTTGGCAAGTGATGACTGATATGTGGGGTGACATTCCATACACTGAAGCTTTGCAAGGAAACGAAGGTATTACACACCCTGTGTTCGATACTGGTGAATCTATTTATGCTGACTTAATGACGAGAATCGAAGCTTTATTAGCTACCGATTTAACAGATGTAAGTGTAGAGGAAGCTTTTGATTTTGTATACGCAGGTGATATGGCTGCTTGGCAAAACTTCGTTGCTTCTCTTAAATTAAAATTGATGCTACGCCAGTCTGAAACTTCTGCGTATGACAATGCAGCTGTGGTTACTTTTATTGAAAGTGGTGTGAGCTTTTTAGGAAGTTCTGCTAAAATCTCTGGAGAGGTTTGGGAAGATGATAAAGAAGGAAAAAGACACCCAATGCGTGAATTTGAAGCAGGAGGTGCTAACTATGTCTCTACCAACGTAATCGGATGTAAAAGTTTTATTGATTATCTGGCGCTAAACGTAGATCCTCGTTTGGACAAATTATTTACACCTACGAGCGCTGGGCATAGAGGGGCATTCTTTGGAGATTTCAACTCTTTAGAAGACAGTAGTGGAAGTGGAACATCTGATGACAAGGAAGATTATAGCGAAGCTTTATTTACTGGTGATATGGATTTGATGATCATGAGTGACTGGGAAGTAAACTTCTATTTAGCCGAAGTATACGCCCGTGCTAACAACACAGCCAACGCAAAAATGTACTTTGACGCAGGTGTTACTGCATCATTAGCACAACACGGAATTACGGCTACAGACATCATTGATAGCGGCTATGCAATGTGGCAGAACTTAACTACGGAAGAAAACATCAAGCAAATTGCCATGCAAAAATGGGTTGCCAATGCGAATTACCAATTTGCAGAAGCGTTTTTTGAACGTAACAGAACAAAATACCCTACGGTAAATGAAATCGACATTAAAGCAGACAGAAACGATGCTTTTCTTAATTTCCCAGTAGGTGATATTACCATCTCTGTTGTAGGAAAGGAAAGAACCAACGGATTCTTGCCAGCGTCTCCGGTATACCCAACGGATGTGCTAAACAGAAACGTGAATGCTCCTAGCCAAAAAACAGATATACTTGAAAAAGTATGGTGGGATCAAAAAGCTGGTAAATAGTACTTTTAAATATAAAATTTAAGACCATGAAAAAACTTATAAATATAACAACTATAATTCTACTCACTTTGACATTTACGTCATGCGAGGGAGACTCAACTGAAGGAGTTTCTAGAATCACCTACTTTCCGGATATGGTAATTACTGGAGACCCTGTCACTTTTGTAGAACTTGCTTCTACCTATACAGATGAAGGCTGTATAGCAATGTCGGGAGAGGAAGAACTTGAAGTAACTACAAGCGATATTTCCAAAGGACGCTATAACGGAGCCGATATGGATACAAATGTATGGGATTTACATACAATCACTTACACTGCTTTAAATGAAGATGGATTTCCTGGTACTGCAACTCGTGAGATTTGGGTTGGAGAAACAGGTGATTTAGTAACTGATATTTCCGGATACTACCTATCCAGTGTAGAAAGAGGAACTACTGAATCATACGAGGATCTAGCATATGTATCTATCAAAAAAACCGGCGCCAGCACCTATGAACTTTCATGTGCTATTGGTGGCTACTATGAATTAGGTAGAGAATATTATGCTTTTGGAGACTTGTTTAGAGCTGCTGGTTCTATCATTACTGTAAATGATATTCCTACTAACGACTTCAGCATTACGGATGCTGATCTGAACAATCCGTTTTGGGGAAGCAATCCATTTACTGTAGAAAACTTTACTGTAATTCCTGAAACCAAAACGATAACTTTTACAGGTTCCGGATTTAGTAATTTTAACGTAACTCTTACACAAGTTCAATTTTAAAAACATTTATTATGATATTAAATAAAAATAAAAGTATTATTGGACTCATCACGTTGGTGATTTCATTAAGCTTCATTTCGTGTAGCGAAGATGTTGAGATATGGGATAGTAATACCTTATCTTATTCTGGAACTTATGACATTCAACTTTTGAGTGAAGATGAAACTACGGTATACGTTGACTATGATGCCGGTGATCAGATCCAAGTATACAACACAGCTGCAAATGTTGCAAATGATATCTGGATTCATGATTTGGATGGAGTATTTCCTTTAACGAGCAAATTTAACTTTGCCGGAAATTCAACTTCATTTATGTCGACTAGTACCGCTTGGGATGATTTGACAAACAATTTAGATGCTTTGGATGTACCAGATACAGATTCTACTATTAATGATGAAGACATAGCGGACCTTGTAGAGTCAGTTGATGGAGTCCCTAATGATCCAAATAACCCTAATCATATTGAAGGGGTAATAATTGATGACGACAATAATCTAATTATAACTGAAGCGGACGTAGTTCTCACGGTTGACAGAGAGTACATAAGATCCGCAATTACAGAAGGTAGCATTGGTATCGCAGATGCGCAAACCACAGGCGGTAATACCTCTGACAGTATTCGTATCAAAATTGTTTTATATAGCGGAACGGTAACGTTTACCAGTTATGAAACAGACGAAGATAGCTGGGTAATTCCAGGTACTCCGGAATATGACTGGGAATTTACTTCTGTAGCATATGACAGTGCTTTAATTCCTGATGAAACTTATGTAGTTTCTGGATACCGATATACAGGTCATGCAGAGGACGAGCATTAAGAGAATTTTCTAAATACATTAAAGCCATCTAATTTTTTTAGATGGCTTTTTTTTGCCATTTTTTAAATGACACCCAAACTTCTTCATAAAAACTAAGTTTCAAAGACTTCTTAACCAAATAAAACAACACAGCTTTTTGAGTATTTTTAATTTTAATTCTTAGTTTATTTTTTATCTTTTGTTATTTTATATACATTTACAATTTATAAATAACTGCAAATATGAAAATAAACAAACTAATAAGCGCATCGATACTTACTGTACTGCTTACCTCCTGTCTAGGAGACAACACTGATACTATTTCAAGTATTACGCATTACCCTAATCTAAAACTCATTGACAATCCAATACTCTACGTTGAAAAAGGAACTACTTATAACGAGCCAGGTATTAGGGCTACTTTAGATGGTTTAACAGTGCCTTATGAAATTAGTGGGCACGTAGACACAAGAGTAGCTGCCGTTTACGATCTTACTTATACTGCAGAAAATTCAGATGGTTCGACAACAAGTATTTCCAGGAAAGTGTTTGTATACGAAAACAATGAAACCTTAGCTGGTATATGGCAAGGTACCCGCGTTCAAAAGAGCGGTGGTCCTGTACTCATTGCAACTACCGATACACCAAATATTTATTATACTAGTGGATTTCTTGGAGGCTATTACGAATATGGCTCAGATCTAGGAAGTTTATATAGATGTCATGCCTTTCTTGAAGTCAATGGAAACGAAATCTCTTCCGATGGAGGCGAAAATACCCAAGGTTTTTGGTCCATGTCGAATGGCATTGTTATGGATCATCTACAAGGCCTTAAATGGACAGTTTCTTTCGAAAGCAGTAAACTGGATCTAGGCTTCGATGTGGAACTTACAAAAATTAAATTTGATGAAAACGAATCGAGATGATTTTAAGACAAACATTCTACCATAGGGCTACATGTTTTATTCAAGGTTATATCGAAACAACAACCTGATATCAGTGGCATGGAGGAAAAAACTTCTAAACTTTTAGGAATCACACCAGTGATAAAACTATAAACAATGAAAGCTCTATAGACAAAGTGATTATTTATAAAGGTATAACGGGGTATTTTATAAATAACTGATGCCGCTGAGGAAGTATTTATTGGTCTGACACGAATGGCGACTAGTAATTCTTTCCCAAAAAACCTCAAAACTTTCGTTTTGGATAGTATTCTTCACGAATTTCGAGGGATTGTATATCCCTAGTTCGCCCCGCTTTGAGAATAAAGTCTACCCAGCTTGGCAGCTGAGTGCCTTTTTTAGTTTATAAAAATTCTCAAAACTTCGTTTTGGATAGTATTCTTCACGAATTTCGAGGGATTGCATATCCCTAGTTCGCCCCGCTTTGAGAATAAAGTCTACTCAGCTTGGCAGCTGAGTGCCTTTTTTAGTTTATAAAAATTCTCAAAACTTCGATTTGGATATTTTTATAAACTAAAAAAGTCTGCACTTTCGTGCAGACTTTATCCATTCGTGGGCAATGAGGGATTCGAACCCCCGACCCCCTCGGTGTAAACGAGGTGCTCTGAACCAACTGAGCTAATTGCCCTTAGCGGTGGCAAATATAAGACCCTTATTTAAATTGACAAACAATTTTTGGCTAAAATTTACATTCTTTTTTTAAATTTTATGGAAAACAAAACCGTCCCAAAAAGAAAACCTTATAAATCAAGTCCTTATACCCTATGCAATTTTATAAAACCTCAGCAACGACAAAGGTACTTCCACCTATATAGATACAATCCCCTATTGTTGCTTGCGTTTTTGCAAGGTCATAAGCTTCTTCAACAGATGCATAACAGTTGCCTCTTAAACCATATGAAGCAGCTTTCTGTTGCAACACATGTTCTTCCAGACCACGTCCTAAATTTGGTTTGCAAAAATAATACTGTGCTTCTTTCGGAAATAAGGGCAATACAGCCCCTAAATCTTTATCTGAAACCATTCCCAGTACAATGTGTAGATTCTCGTACGTTTCATTCTGTAACTGAGTCATGGTATATCCCAGGCCTTCTTTGTTGTGCGCCGTATCACAAATGGTTTTTGGCTTTTCCGAAAGGAGTTGCCATCGACCTAACAACCCGGTATTCGCAACTACACGAAGTAAGCCTTCTTGTAATTGCGCGTCTGAAATTGAATACCCCTTAGACTTGAGCACCTGCAGGGTTTGCACAACCGTTTTGATATTGTGTTTTTGATAGCTTCCTTTTAAATCGGATGTATAAGAGCACTGAATACAATCGAATGCTTTATAAAGTTTCGCATGCTTCTGATTTGCCAATTCTGAGAATACAGGAATGGTTTTTTCGTGAAATTCACCGATCACTACGGGAACATTATCTTTGATGATGCCTCCTTTCTCAAAAGCAATTTTCTCCAAGGTATCTCCCAAAAACTGTGTATGATCTAATCCAATATTCGTGATTACCGAAGCTTCCGGTGTGAGAATATTTGTTGAATCTAGCCTACCTCCCAAGCCGACTTCTACAACGGCAATGTCAACTTTTTCTGCCGCAAAATATTCAAATGCCAAACCAACGGTCATTTCGAAAAATGAGAGCTGATTCGCTTCAAAAAAAGCTTTGTGCGCAGTGATAAAATCAATTACGTTCTCTTCAGAAATTTCATTGCCGTTTACCTTTATCCGCTCTCGATAATCTTTTAAATGTGGTGAGGTATACAAGCCTACTTTATAGCCTGCTTCTTGCAGTACCGATGCCAACATATGACTCGATGAACCTTTTCCATTGGTGCCCGCAATATGAACGCTTTTGAAGCTACGCTCAGGATGTTCTAAATGATCTGCTAACAAAATCGTATTTGACAAATCTTTTTTATAAGCAGATGCGCCTTGTCTTTGATACATGGGCAATTGTACAAACATCCAATCTAATGCTTCTTGATACGTCATATTTAGTTTTGAGTGTTGAGTTATAAGATTTGAAAAGTTAAGGAGTTAGAAAGTCAAACGCCTCTGGCGTGTTTAGAATTTAGTTGGCAAGAGTCGTTTTCGAGAAACCTATTACTCGAGACCTAAATCCCACCAACAAAACAACTCAACACCCAAAACTTAGCACTTAACACTACTAATGCTTATTCCGATAGCGAAAAATTATACTTAATATATCCTTTTTGAATGAAAGGAGCGTCTTTATCTGCATTCCATTTTGTTCGTAAGGCAGCATCTCTCGCCGCTTTTAACAAACAACCAGCAGTGTTCGTACTTCCTTTTACACCTGGATTAACTTTAATAACATTTCCAGCTGTATCAACTTCTATACTCACTACTACGATTCCCTCTTCATTACAATTAGGTTTAACTACAGGTCTGGCCAACGGTTTTCTACCAGACAGGTTATAATTCCCATCACCGCCAGTACCACCATTGCCATAATACTTCGAAGCTGTAGGATCTCCAGATTTTTTTCCTTTCAATCCGGCAGTCTCATCATCACCTTCTCCTGTTGATGGATCTCCATCAGAAGTGGTGCCATTTAACAAATTTGAAAGGGCGTTCTGCGTTTCTTTCGAAGGCTTGGGTGCTTCTTCTTTTACAACTTCTTTATGTACTTCTTTCGGCTTTGTTTTTTGTTCTTGCTTTTTTACTTCTTTCTGTACAACTGGTGCATCTTCAGAATCCTGTGTTAAAACGTCCTCTTTAATATCTTCAACTTTCGTTTTCTGTACCTCGCTAACTTCCTGTTTTGGCTGTGCAGGTTCGGGTGACGATTTTACCGTTTCCTGAAGTTTAGGCGGTCCACTTCCAAAATCGGAAGTTCCAAAATTTATAGCAATGCCATACTCTTCAGGTGGATCCAAATAACGCATGCCAAAGAAATACATTAGCAGCAACAACAAACTCATTAAGACCGCTGTAAGCACCGTAGATTTTCTTTGATGTTTTGTTTCTAAGTATTTCATCACTACCTCCCTTTGACTGCCAAAATCATTTTCATTTTATTTCTATTGGCAATATCTATGACATACATGATATTTTTATAAGACACATCTTGGTCTCCTCTAATAACCAAAGTTTTTGCCGAAGCTTCAGAAAACCGTTTTTTTAATAAACTTTCCAGTTCTACCTCTACCACCTCTGTGCCTTCCACATAAAATTTAGCATCTTTGGTTATAGACACAGCAAGTGTTCCTTTATTCTCTGTTTTACCGCCCGCCTTCGGCAGCAGTACATCTATAGCATTTACAGTGACCAATGTAGATGTCAACATAAAAAATATCAACAACAAAAAGACAATATCCGTCATCGACGACATATTGAAATTTGCATCTACTTTATTTCTACCTCTTAAATTCATATATTATGGATTCAATTCGTTAACATTACCCTTTGAAATTTCTATACAGGCTCATTCAACAAGTCTAAAAACTCTACTGACTTGGCTTCCATTTGATACACCACTTTGTCGGTCTTTACTACCAAGTGATTGTAGCTTATGTAAGAAATAATACCAACAATTAGCCCTCCTACGGTGGTTGTCATCGCTGTGTACAAACCATCTGCTAACAATTTAATATCAATCTGACCTCCGGCATTGGCAATTTCGTGGATGGAAATAATCATACCGATTACAGTTCCTAAAAAGCCTATCATTGGTGCAGCGCCTGCAATGGTTGCTACTACACTTACATTGTTTTCTAATTTATAAATTTCGAGCTTACCTGCATTCTCAATAGCAGTATTGATATCTTCTAAAGGCTTTCCAATTCTAGATATCCCGGTTCCTATCATATTAACAACGGGTGCTTCTCCTTTTTCACAAAGTGATTTTGCAGCCTCTAAATTCCCATTGGCTACGTAGTCTTTGATTTGATTCATAAAATCTTTGTCAATTTTACTAGCTGCTTTGATGGCAAAAAAACGCTCAAAATAAATGTAAAGCGACACTGTTAACAACACCAATAAAAGGGCAATAATAATCTGCCCGCCAATACCTCCTTCAAGGATTAATTTATAAATGGACAAGGTTTTTTCCTCTGAAACAAGTGCTTCCACATCTGTTACCGGTTGTTGAAATAATGCAAACATATTGACTTTAATTTTTATAAGTTCTATTAAAAAAACGAAAATACGAATAGTAAATTGTTTTTGATTTAATTATTCCGATTTTTTGATGCTTCCCAAACAAAAAGAGCCGTTCTTTAGAACAGCTCTTTTGTAATCTTTATGCCATCTTTAATCTACAGCATCATTTTCACCATGATAAAACCTACACCTCCCAATACAATTGTATATGGCAAGGCCATTTTTACCATCTTCCCATAAGATAGATTGATCAATGGCGCCAACGAAGAAGTTAATAAGAATAAAAATGCTGCTTGCCCATTTGGCGTAGCCACACTTGGTAAATTTGTTCCTGTATTGATCGCAATTGCCAATTTTTCGAAATGAGCTCTATCAATATGGCCAGCTAAAAACGCTTCCTGTACTTCACCAATATAAACGGTTGCTACAAATACATTGTCACTAATCGCAGACAATACTCCATTAGCTACATAAAACAGTCCAGGTTGAGAATGCGGATCTTGTTCAAGCGCCCAGTTAATTATTGGCGTAAACAAATGCTGATCGTGTATCATGGCAACAATTACAAAAAACACAACAATCAAACCTGTAAATGGTAGCGCTTCTTCAAAAGAATGTCCTAAGGCATGTTCATCTATAATACCTGTAAATGCGGTTTGGAAAATAATCAATCCCAATCCAATAAACCCAACTGGAGCTACATGCAAGGCCAAACCAGCAATCAACAACACAGCTGCTACACCTTGTACCATCAATGCGTATTTTTCTTTGTCTGTTCTTTTTGCGTCCTCTTCCGCCGTATAAGCATCAATAATTCTATTGACAACATCAGGTCGCTTGGCTCCAAAATCAAACCAACCAGTCAGTTCCAAAACAACCGTGGTTAACAATCCACATACAAAAACTGGAATCGTAATAGGTGCCATCTGTAAGAAAAACTCAATAAAATCCCAACCCATACGCTCACCAATTAACAAATTTTGAGGTTCTCCAACTAAGGTACATACCCCTCCAAGCGCGGTACCTACTACACCATGCATGATCAAACTTCTTAGGAAACTTCTAAATTGTTCAAGGTTTTCTCCACTTAATTCTTCTTTATCTAAAACACCATCTCCGTCATAATCTTCAAAACTAGAATGAATTTTGTGATAAACGTTATAAAATCCTACTGCAATACTTATCAATACAGCCGTTACAGTCAGCGCATCTAGAAAGGCTGACAAAATAGCGGCCATAGAAACAAATAATAACGACAGTACCAGCTTTGATTTTATTTTGCTAAATATCTTACTAAAGATAAACATCAGTAAGGGTTTCATAAAGTAAATACCAGCTACCATAAACACCAATAAGAGCACTACCTCTAAATTCTGATCTACTTCATGGTATGCGTTCTTTGGACTCGTAAGTCCCAAAGCCAACACCTCAATGGCAAGTAACCCACCAGATTGTAAAGGATAACATTTGAGTGCCATAGCCAAGGTGAAAATAAATTCACCAATAAATAGCCAAGAAATAACGGAAGGCTCAAATAAGAAAAATATAGGAATGTTTACGATTAAAAAGAAAATCATGGTGATTTTAAACCACCTAGGGCTACTGCCTAAAAAAGAATTGAACATATCAAAAAAGATTGTTATTTATAATAGCCACTAAACTACTAAAATAGTCGATAAAAACAGCATTTGTAGCAACAATCTTTTACGCAAAGCTTTTCGTGGGATTGAATTTACATAATTCAAATTCTTCCGATTCAAATCTTATGGAAAGTAAAAAAAACCACTTAAAAATCTATGGAAATCGCAACACATCCACTCGAATGATTTTTACTGGCTCCTGTTACACTTTTTAAACAGTTCACGTTACCCTCCAAACGCAACAAACCTAACAAGGAAAAAACAAGAGCTTCTTTATACTCTATCACAGTATTGGAAGGAATTTCTACTTGCACCATTGTGAGGTTTCGTATCCTATGTATCAAAAAATCATTGTAAGCACCCCCTCCAGTAATCAATAATTTTATATTTGAACTACGAGCAAGCACATTCGAAATTTGAACAGCTATATGTTCTATAAAAGTTCGTAACAGGTCTGAAATATCAATCTCAAATGCATCGACCACAGGGAAGACTTCTTCAACTACAAATTCATAACCTAAGGATTTAGGGTATGAAAATGAATAAAACTTTAGTCCATTTAATTTTTTTAATAAGGGTTTGCAAATTTTACCTGAAGCCGCCATCTGTCCTTTATCGTCAAAAGCATAGCCTAGTGGTTGTATATAATGGTTCATTACAATGTTTACAGGACAAATATCAAAAGCTTTTCGAATTCCATTATCATCATAGGAAATATTTGCAAAACCGCCCAAATTCAAACAGTAATCATATTCAGAAAAGAGCAATTGATCTCCTATAGGTACCAAAGGAGCACCTTGTCCACCCATAGCGACATCTTGCGATCTAAAGTCGTAAACAACTTGGGTGTTTGTGAGCTTATAAATTTCTTTACCACAGCCTATTTGAAGGGTGTATTTTTCTTCGGGTTTGTGAAATATGGTATGGCCGTGAGAGGCGATAAAATCGAGCTTTTCAATTTGAAATTCATTTTGAAATTGCAAGACCAATTTTCCCAAATACTTCCCATAAACACGATGCAATTCTTCTAAATCCGATGCAGATTGGTTAAAGGCATTTTTCAACTTCGTTAACCATTCCTTAGAATAGGAATAGGTTTTTGCCTTAAGTATCTTATAACTGTAATTATCACCACTTTCAATTGCTGTATATACCAGATCAACCCCGTCTAATGAGGTCCCTGACATTAATCCTATGCAATGTGTTATTTTCATGAGGTACTTGTTGGTTGTAATATTACTATTATTCCGTAACAAATACCTCTTATAGCACATATTTTTTTCAGTCCCGAACTATCGAATTGCTAGGGTAAGAAAAGAGAAATCATATCCTGCCTTTACAATCAAAAAATCACTATCTTGAAAATTATTAAATCAAATCCTCCAACAATGAACTTTGAACTATCGGAAGAACACATTATGATTCGTGATGCAGCGAAAGAATTTGCTCAAAATGAGTTGCTTCCCGGCGTCATTGAACGGGATGAAAACCAAACTTTCCCTACAGAGCAAATAAAAAAAATGGGGGAACTCGGGCTTATGGGAATGATGGTTTCACCTGAATACAACGGTGCCGGTATGGACACGGTTTCCTATGTTTTGGCCATGGAAGAAATCTCAAAAGTAGATGCCTCTGCGGGTGTTATTATGTCTGCCAACAATTCGTTGGTTTGTTGGGGGCTTGAAAAATATGGAACCGAAGCACAGAAACAGAAGTATTTAACAAAACTTGCCTCCGGTGAAATTCTTGGGGCCTTTTGTTTGAGTGAGCCTAATGCGGGAAGCGATGCTACTTCCCAAAAGACAACAGCTATAGACAAAGGAGATCATTATGTGTTAAACGGGGTCAAAAATTGGATTACCAACGGCGGCTCTGCAAGCGTTTATTTGGTAATTGCACAAAGTGATGCCTCTAAAAAACACAAAGGAATAAATGTTCTAATTGTTGAAAAAGACAGTCCTGGATTTAGCTTAGGCCCAAAAGAAAACAAACTTGGGATTCGAGGTTCCGACACCCATTCTTTGTTATTTACCGACGTAAAGGTGCCAAAAGAAAATAGAGTCGGACCGGAAGGTTTTGGATTTCGCTTTGCTATGGAAACCTTAGCTGGTGGTAGGATTGGAATTGCAGCACAGGCATTAGGAATTGCTTCAGGAGCTTACGAATTATCATTACAATACAGTCAGGAAAGAAAATCTTTTGGAAAAGAACTATACAAACATCAATCCATTGCATTTAAATTGGCGGATATGGCAACTGATATTGAAATTTCACGCCTTTTGTGTTTAAAATCTGCAACTCAAAAAGATGAATGTGAAGATTACAACCTATCCAGTTCTATGGCAAAATTACACTGCGCTGAATCAGCAATGAAAATTACCACTGAAGCTGTTCAGATTCACGGAGGCTACGGATTTGTAAAAGAATACCACGTAGAGAGAATGATGAGAGATGCAAAAATCACACAGATTTACGAAGGCACTTCCGAAATTCAAAAAATTGTGATTTCTAGAGCGGTGTTGAAAGAATAGTTCAGTAGCAGGTAGCAGGTAGCAGGTAGCAGGTAGCAGGTAGCAGGTAGCAGGTAGCAGGTAGCAAAATTCAAACTAAGCTATTCCGCTACAAAATCGAAATAGGTATCTGGAAAAGGTTCGTCTTTGAGTGTAAAATGCCACCATTCATGATCATACGGTTTGAATCCATTTGACAGCATTATTTTTCTCAACAGCATTCTATTCGCCCGTTGTGCTTCAGAAATTTCTTTTGAAAAAGGCCAGGAAATTTCCCCAAAAAAATCATAAGGGCTTCCCATGTCAAGTTCTTCTCCAGTACTTTGTGAAACCAATGTTAGGTCTACAGTACTTCCTCTGCTATGACCGGATCGATACGCTATATATTCCTCTTCAAACAGTTTGTCTTTAGTTAGATTTGGATAAAACTCATGCTTCATCAAGGTGTCATTCATATCCAAAGACCAACGCACGAAATGATCTACGGCTCTTTGCGGACGATAGGCATCAAATATTTTTAATCCCAAACCTTCTCTACTCAATTCCTCCTGTATGGTCACTAAATGTTTTAAAGCCTGTTTGGTAATCACAGGTCTGTCACTCTCATAACCATCAATCGGGCTTCCAATAAAATTGTGCTTTCCATGATATCTAATATCGAGCACCACATCTCCTATTTCTGTTTCTATAAATTCAAAAGCCTCTGGAAGTTGATTCACTTGTGCATTAAACTGATTGCTATAAAACAACATTAAAACCACGCAAAAAAGCCTACTCAATCTAGTCGCTATTCTTACCATAAATATCTTTCAATAATGCAATGACAAACATCAAATTGTCTATATTTGCAACAAACATTTTTGTAAATATAAACCATCTTACATGACGAACAATGATATCTTAAAAAAATTACGTGTGGCCTTACAATTAAAAGACACAGATATTGTACATATCATGGGACTTGTGGACTTTAAGGTAACAAAAAGTGAAATAAACGCCTTGTACCGCAATGAAGACCACCCAAAATTTATGGAATGTAAAGATCAGTTTCTACGAAATTTTTTAAATGGATTGATTATTCACAAAAGAGGACCAATGCCTCCAAAAAAGAAATAAAACCAATTATTACCTATACTAAACTCCTAATCTATGAAAGAATATAAATTTATAAAACAGAAGAGTACCCCCATTAAAAAAGATGCAGATTTTGAAGCTTTGCTGAACAGTTATGCAAAAACAGGATGGCGTGTTGTAAACTCTTTTGTACATCGTGGTGTCGTGAAAGCCATCTTAGAGCGTGAAAAAGAAGACTAGTTTGACCAATCCCCGATAATTATGTCTCTTAAAATTGCCTTTACCGATATAGACGGAACCTTATTAAACAAAGACCGCGTTCCTTCTTCTCTTTTAAAAGAAGAAGTTGCTAGAATCAGCAAACTAAAAGTTCCTTTTGTATTAATTTCATCGAGAATGCCTAGTGCCATGTTTCATATTCAACAAGATTTAGGTATTGAGGACATCCCTCTCATTTGCTATAATGGAGGTTTGGTACTCGTTGATGGAAAGCCAATACATTCTACTGAAATTCCAGCAAATATTGTCCGAACCATTCATGATTTGAATGCAGATAACAGTTTCCATATCAGCCTATACAAAGAGGATGATTGGTTTGTTGAGTCTATGGATTTTTGGGCAAAACGTGAACAGAACAACACAAAGGTTAGTCCAACTGTACGAAGCATTGAAACCGTTGTCAAGGAATGGGAGCAATCTAAAAGAGGGGCTCATAAAGTAATGTGTATGGGTACCAAAGAAGCACTCGACGTGGTGATGGACACCTTATCAAAAACACATGCAGACAGCTTGCACCTCTACCGTTCCAAAGACACTTATATTGAGATTGCCAACAAAGAAATCTCCAAACTCACAGGAATTAAAACATTACTTCGTCATAGTTACCCAGCCTTTTCATTGGACAACTGTATTGCTTTTGGTGACAATTATAACGATATTGAAATGCTAACCGCTGTTAAAATGGGAGTTGCAGTCAAAAATGCCAAGCAAGAAGTCTTAGCTATTGCAGATAGTATCTCAGAAACAAATCATAACGATGGCGTTGCCAAAGCCATTCAAAAACACCTTTCCTAATCATTATATTACCTATACTATGAAACTCAATTTTATTTCACTTATTCTACTTGTCATCCTTAGTGCATGTTCAGAACGTCCTAAAAACACTTTAACAGTTCAAGGAGAAGTAAAAGGACTTAAAAAGGGTACCCTTTTCTTACAAAAAATACAACAAGGTGTTTTATCAACAGTAGATTCAACACGTTTAGAAGGTTCTGGTGAGTATACCTTGCATGCTTCAGAAGGATTGGGCGAGTTGCATTTTCTATCACTTGAAAAATCGAATACAAACAGCATTCCATTCTTTGGTGAAGCTGGGACTATTACCATCAACACTAATTTGGAAAAGTTTGTGCTTCAAGCTCAAATTTCGGGCTCTAAAAATCAAGAAATTCTTGACAAATACAATGAAATATCATCAAAATTCCAAAATCAAAACTTGGAAATGATTAAGGAAAAGTTTGAAGCTCAGAAAGCACAAGACCAAGAAAAAATTGCCGCTTTGGCAACTAAAGAAAAACAACTCCTAAGAAGAAGATACTTGTATACTGCAAATTTCGCACTAAGTCATGCCGATTCAGAAGTAGCACCTTATTTGGCCTTAACGGTGTTGACAAATGCAAACATTAAATTGTTAGACACCATTAATAAATCGCTCAACGACGCTATTAAAAACTCTACCTATGGAAGAGAATTGAATTCATTTCTTGAGGAAATAAAGGCCGAAGAGCTAAAGTAGTAACATGGTGAAGTAACGAAGTGGTGTTATTTTCGCGTATCACCTTCTAAAGTATGGCAATTGTTTTTGTTGTTATAAGCAACCACTAAACTTTTTAATGACAAAACGTTAATAATTATCGCCATCTAACAAGTCACCAAGTCCTCCTAGTACGCTTCCCTCCCCTTTAGATTTTCCACCTACTCTAGGCGCCGAGGCAAGCACACGATTTGCCAAACGACTGAAAGGAAGCGATTGAATATAAACGGTTCCGGGTCCTTGCAGACTCGCAAAAAAGAGTCCTTCTCCTCCAAACAGAGTGTTTTTTATCCCTCCAACAAATTCTATATCGTAGTTCACTTCTTGGGTAAAGCCAACCAAACAACCTGTATCTACTTTAAGAACCTCCCCTGCCTTCAACTCTTTTTTTGTGATTGTTCCTCCGGCATGAACAAATGCCAAACCATCACCTTCCAGTTTTTGCATGATAAAACCTTCTCCTCCAAAAAGGCCTCTTCCCAATTTCTTGGAAAACTCTATCCCTACAGAAACGCCTTTAGCCGCACATAAAAAGGCATCCTTTTGACAAATAAATTTTCCTTGATTGTTTGACAAATCTATAGGAACAATTCGACCTGGATATGGGGATGCAAAAGAAACATGTTTTTTACCAAAATCTCTATTTGTAAAGACCGTCATAAACAAACTTTCACCGGTCAATAATCTTTTCCCCGCTGAAAACAACTTACCTAACACGCCTTCGGTCTGCCCAGATCCATCGCCAAAAATGGTTGCCATTTCTATACCGGAATCCATCATCATAAAACTTCCCGATTCTGCAACTACACTTTCATGAGGATCGAGCTCAATTTCTACAAATTGCATTTCTTCTCCAAATATCTGATAATCTATTTCGTGCGCATTCATAATTGCATTTTTAGTATTAATTCTATTTTATGGTTTTAATTTAAGACTCCACTGATACTCAAACCTCGAAACTATTGCATTGGATGCATCTAACCCCTCAGAAACCAAAGTAACGGTTTGTCCTTCACCAGTAAGCACTGCTTGTTTAACGACCTCACGTACTTTTGCAGAATCTGTACATGAAAACCGAATCGTACCTACAGCTTTTTTAGTAAATGTTCCTTGCTGTGCCGTTACTAAGGTTGCTATTTTTTTGTTCGATTTTGACACTTCCTGCAGCAACAGCAAACCCGTTGCTAATTCAGAAGCCATACCCTGTGTTGCCCAATACATAGATTTGAATGGATTTTTATTTATCCATCGGTACTTCACTTTTACAACCACAGATTCAGCAGTAACCTTTTGTACTCGTACCCCAGATAGAAAAGCAGATGGCAGGTTTAGCAAAACAAATAAATTCGTGCGGAACATTGAATTTTTCATGAGTTACAAGTTATGAAAATTAGTGAGTAAAAAATAAATAATTCAAAAAAAATAAAAAATAACAGTACTATGTTTTGCATAATACTAGGTTTATACATATATTTGCATAGTAATTATAAATTCCCCAACCCAATTATGTATAAAAATAATGACAACACGAATGCTTTCTTAATACATATTTCGGCATTTTTAGGCTTTGTATTTCCTTTTGGCAGTATCTTAATTCCACTCATTTTGTGGAAAGCACAAAGAAACCCGACAAGTTATATTGAGTACCACGGCAAAGAGGCTGTTAATTTCAACATCAGTTTTGCTTTGTACAAAATGCTATTAAGCTTGGCCATCATTCCGTCGTTATGGAACACTTTTAAGGGTATTTTTGAACAGATTAGTAATTCGGACATGACGTATACTTATACGTATACTTTTGATTTCGATACCGCACAGATTTTTGGAGCCGCTGGTTTGTTCTCAATTTTAGGCGTTTTTAGTCTTGTGAAAATTATACTTATCGTACTTGCGTCTTTAAAAGCTCAAAAGGGAGAATTATACAGATATCCCTTAACTATAAAATTTATTAAATAAAACACCTTTCTAGATGAAGATTGAAAACACAAAAGCACAAATGCGGAAAGGGGTATTGGAATATTGCATTCTATCCATACTCAAAAATGGAGATGCCTATACTTCAGAAATACTTTCTACCCTTAAAAACGCCGAGATGATTGTAGTAGAAGGAACGATTTACCCCCTGCTTACGAGATTAAAAAATGCAGGATTATTGAGTTATCGTTGGGAAGAATCAACCTCTGGACCTCCAAGGAAATATTATGTTCTTACAGAAAACGGAGACTTATTTTTAAAAGAATTAAACACAACTTGGTCTAACTTAGTAAAGGCCGTAAATCTAGTAACGAGTACAAAAAGCAACAAGGATGAATAAGACAATAAATATCAATTTAGGCGGATTCTTTTTCCATATTGACGAAACAGCATACCAAATTCTAAAAAATTATTTAGAGTCTATTGCTAGATCACTTCATGACGACCCACAAGGAAAAAATGAAATCATTGCAGATATAGAAGCTAGAATTAGTGAATTGTTATCTGAAAAAATAAATGACCCACGTCAGGTGATTAACGAGAATGACATCAATGATATTATTAACATCATGGGTCAACCTGAAGATTACGAAGATGCAGGTGAAGATTATAGCACAAACCAAACCAATTACAAACAACATTTCACGAACAAAAAATTATATCGTGATGGAGACGATAAATTCCTAGGTGGTGTTGCTGCTGGAATTGGACATTATTTTGCTATTGACAGTACTTGGATCCGCCTTCTATTTATCTTATTAGCCGCTTTTGGAGGTTTTGGAATTCCAGCCTATATCATTTTATGGATTTTACTCCCAGAAGCAAAAACTACAGCAGAAAAATTGCAAATGGAAGGAGAAGCTGTAAACATAGACAACATCGAGAAAAAAATTCGTACCGAATTTGAAAGCGTAAGTGAGAAATTTAAAAATGCTGACTACAGCAAAGCCAAATCTAGCTTTCAATATTTCATTGATTCCATAGGTAAACTTTTACTTTTAATTTTCAAAGCATCAGGTAAAGTCATTGGTGTATTGCTTATGTTTATTTCAGCCGCAGTACTGCTCTCATTACTCGTTGGAGGTTTCTCCTTGGGAAGTTTTGAAATTATTGGAATTGGAGACAATTTTGTACACCTACCCCCTTTCTTCTACAATTCTGTAATTCCAAGAGGTCTTTTAACTGCTGTTGTATTTATAAGTATTGGATTCCCATTCTTTATTTTGTTTATTTTGGGTCTACGACTCCTTTCTAAGAGCGTTAAACAACTGAGCAAAACGACTTCACTAACCCTACTTGGAATTTGGCTAGTTAGTATTCTCACACTCGGTTTTGCCGGTATTGAATATTCTTCTGCACATTCATTTGATGGCTCTAAAATTAGTGAAAATACATTTGAACACAATGTACAGGACACCCTTCAAATTAAGATGGTCAACAACAACGAACTCTATTACAAACATTATTTTAGAAGGAGCAGTACGCAAGAAATCGTGTATGAAAACGATGTTAAAAAACTGTACTGCACCAACGTAAAAGTAAATGTTGTACAAAGTGAAACCGACAAAGCAACTATCAATATCCGAAAAGAATCTCAGGACAAAGATAGAAATCAAGCCACCGAAAACGCTACGCAAATAGAATACAATTATACTATTACCGACAATATTCTAAAATTAGATGGCTATTTCTTAAGTAACGTTGACAATATTTACAAAGACGAAAGTATAAGTGTTACCATTGCCATTCCTGTTGGTTACCAGATCTATTTTACAGGTTCTACAAATAGCTTTTTATATGATATTGATAACACCCAAAGAATATACGACAACGATATGGTCAACCAACATTTTTTAATGACCAATATAGGACTAGAATGTACAGATTGTGACGAAAGCGTTTATAGAAACTAAAAACCCAACATTATGAATTCACTTCTTAAAAAAGCATCAGCACTGTTATTTGCAGCGACCCTTATTACGGCATGCCATGTAAATGGTTTTAACAAAGTAACTGGAAACAAAAACGTAATTACCAAAGAAAGAACTGTTAACGAACCCTTTACTAAAATTGATGTCAGCCAAGGAATAACCGTTTATATTAGTATGAGCGAACAAACTAGCCTTACTGTAGAAGCCGATGAGAACTTACATGAACATATAAAAACTGAAGTCCACAATGGGGTTTTAAAAATATTTACCGAAGAAACCATCTGGAAGGCGAAAGCTCGAAATGTCTATATAAAAGCAGCTAACATTAATGGGATGAAGGCGAGTAGCGGGAGTGAAGTCATTTCAGACAACACGCTTATTAGCTCTAATTTCGACATCAAAGCGAGCAGTGGAGCTTCCATGAAACTACTTCTTAACTCTGAAACTGTATTCTCTAGCTCAAGTAGTGGATCTTCCATAGAACTCATTGGAAAATCGTATAGTCATACATCAAAAGCTAGTAGCGGTAGCGACATCGACGCTTTTGCACTCAATAGCAAAGAAGCCATTGTCAATGTAAGTAGTGGTGCGAGTATCGACGTTAATGCTACCGAAAATTTGGTTGCCAAAGCAAGTAGTGGCGGTAGTATATCGTACAACGGAAATCCTAAAAATATTGAACGAAAATCATCCTCTGGAGGAGCTATTTCAGCCCAATAGAAGACGATTTCAATCTTTTGGTTTAGATTGATTGTTATGAGCCTTTGGAACTATCCAGGGGCTTTTTATTTAGCCGTGATTCAAGTTACCAGCCACCGCTAGCTCCTCCACCTCCGAATCCGCCACCACCGAAGCCGCCGCCAAAACCGCCGCCAAAGCCTCCAGAACTTCCACTACCACCTCCGAATCCGCTACTCCTACCCATACTACTGAATAATATTGCCGTGAGAATATCGGATGAAGCATTGCGTCTACCACGTCCTCCTCTTCCTCCTCTATTTCGAAAAACAAGAAATAAAACAAGAACAAGAACGATAAAAAATCCTTTAATTTTAGGATTTCGTTCTTTGGTTCTATTAGACTTTTGTTTCGCCTTAAACGTTCCGTTCAGTACATCGATAATTGCAGATGTACCTCTGTCTAAACCAGCATAAAATTTCCCGGCTTTAAACTGTGGTGTTATGATGTTCTCAATGATACGACGGGACAAAGCATCTGTTAAAAGATGTTCTACACCATAGCCTGTTGAGATATTTAGTTTTCGCTCCTTCTTAGCTACCAATAATAAAACTCCGTTATCCTTTCCTTTTTGCCCTATCCCCCATTTGTGGGCTAGGTTTGCAGCATACATTGCAATGTCATTCGATCCAATTGATGCAACAGTAACCACCACGATTTGTGTTGAAGTTGTATCTGCATATCGAATTAACTTTTGCTCTAAAGCGCTTTTTTGACCACTTCCTAATAAATTCGCATAGTCATATAAACTCGTTTGCTTTTTAGGCACAGCTGGTAGCTCAGATTGTGCGTACCCAACGACAATAGAACATAAAAAAAATACTGTAAAACCTATTTGTGACTGAAGCCGTTTGGTTCGAAACATACGAATGAAAATTGAAACTATTTATAGTAATTTTATGTACAGAATACCTGTTACTTTCTGTCTCCTAAGAAACGTAATAAGTATAAAAACAAGTTTACAAAATCTAAATACAGCGTAAGTGCTCCTATAATAGATTTCTTTTTAGACACTTCCTGATTGTCATCAAAAGCAGCCATTCTTTTTATTTTCTGAGTATCATATGCTGTCAAGGCTACAAATATCAATACCCCTGCATAGGTAATAATCCAATACATCATTTCACTCTGCATAAACATGTTAACCACAGAAGCAATGATCAATCCTATCAATGCCATAAAAGCCATATTGCCAATAGACGTCAAATCTCTCTTAGTCATGTATCCATACGCACTCATAACCCCAAAAGTAAGTGCTGTCACCAAAAAGGTAGAGGCTATAGAAGAACTTGTATAAATTAGAAAAACCATTGAAAGCGTTAAGCCATTTAGCACGGCATACAAAAGAAAAACGATACCTGCCGTTTCTGCCGACATTCTATCTATCCTAGCTGACAAATATATAACAGCTCCAAACTCGGCAGCTATCAATACATAAAAAGGAATATTACTTGTCCCTGGGAAAATCAAATTGATAACCGAAGGTGTGGAAACCGCCCACATAGCTACGGCAGCAGTAATTACTAGGGCACAACTCATCCATCCATAAACTTTTGAAATGAATGCTGCTTGTACTTGTTCTTGTTCTAATGTCAATTGTGAATTCATACTTTTATTTTTTTGATTCTCAAAATTGAAAATCGTTTGTTAATGCTTCTTGTGCTTAAGACCCCTTTGATATCGTATCAGGTAATTCGTTGATATCATCTGATTGGTAAGGAAAAAATGCTTTTAACTTTTCACCTGCAGCAGCTATTCCGAGTTGCAATCCTTTTGCAAAAGCTCCTTTTTTAAATTCAGAGAGTACTACATCCTTGGTACTGTTCCAAAAATCGTTTGGGACTACTTCATCTATCCCTGCATCACCCAAAATTGCAAATTGATGCTCCTTTACAGAAAGGTAAAAAAGTACGCCATTCCTAGCTGCAGTTTCATGCATTTTCAATTCTAAAAACACTTCTTTCGCCCTCTCCAAAGTTTCTTTTTCCGAGCTGGGATCAATGTGTACACGTATTTCGCCCGAGGTGTTCTTCTCAGCTTTTCGAATCGCAGCTACAACAAGCTCCTCTTCTTCTTTCGACATGTGATATTCGTTTGTAGCCATTTCTAAAATTGTACGTCGGGTGCCTTTTCACTTCCTTCAACAGCTTTAAACCTGCTCATCTCTTCAAACCCAAACCAACCTGCAAAAATCGAATTTGGAAATACTTTGATATGTTTGTTGTACACTCCAACAAGCCCATTGAACCTATTTCTTTCTACATTGATTCTATTTTCTGTACCTTCTAATTGACTTTGCAATTCTAAAAAATTAGTATTTGCCTTTAATTCAGGATACTTTTCCGCAATCACCATCAATCTTCCAAGTGCTCCAGACAAACCTTGTTGCGCTTGTTGAAATTGTGCCATTTTCTCAGGGGTTAAATTCGACGCGTCTATTTTGGTACTTGTCGCTTCAGATCTGGCCTTAATTACAGCCTCTAAAGTCTCACTTTCATGAGCAGCATATCCCTTTACTGTGTTTACCAAATTAGGAATTAAGTCTGCTCTTCTTTGATAAGAACTTTCCACATTGGACCAGTTCGTCTTCGCATCTTCCTGATAGATAACCGCCTCATTATTAAATCCTTTTATTTTGTTATAGCCTAAAAAAACTATCACTACAACAATTATCAATGGCAACCATTTTTTCATAATACATTTTCTATTTTAGAGGTTCTTTAAATTTTAACTATACAACTATTCCTATAGTTCATTTTTTATTTTTAACAATTCAGCTTTTACACCTTCCAATCTTTGAATTACTTCATGTGTATTAGCTGTTTTCTTGGGTGCTTTTTTTATCTTGTTTTTTGCTCCGTCTAAGGTAAAGCCTTTTTCTTTTACAAGGTGGTAAATCAGTTGAAAATTTTGCACATCGGAAGGTGTGAACATTCGATCTCCTTTGCCATTCTTTTTGGGTTTTATGATATCAAATTCTTTTTCCCAAAATCGAATCAAAGAAGTATTCACATCAAATGCCTTGGCGAGCTCCCCTATTTTGTAATATCTCTTCTCGGGTAAATCAATATTCATTAGTCAAGCGATTGGTTTTCTTTAGAGGCCATTTCTAACATTAAATCATATTCCTCTGGCGTTAAATCATTGAAGTAATAATAAATTGGATTTACTTTTCTATTTCCCTTCACCACTTCATAGTGCAGGTGTGGAGCTGTAGAAGTACCAGAAGAACCAACATAGCCAATCATATCTCCTCGTTTTACTTTCTGTCCTTTGCGAACGGTAAAGCTATCCATATGACCATATAAGGTTTTATAGCCGAAACCATGATCTATCTTTACATGATTTCCAAAACCTCTTCTTGAACGCTTAGCATATTCCACTTTTCCGTTTCCAGTAGCGTAAATAGGTGTTCCTTTCGGAGCAGAAAAATCCATCCCCCAATGAAATTTTCGCGTTTTGTATACGGGGTGAATACGATATCCGTAACCCGAAGCCATACGTTTCAATTCTTTATTTGACACGGGCTGAATTGCTGGTATTGATGCTAGCATTTCTTTTTTGTTCTTAGCCATCTCAACGATTTCATCTAATGACTTTGATTGCACTACCAATTGCTTCGATAAGACATCTATCTTTTTCGTAACATCTTTAATCATTGATGAATTCTGAAAACCATCTAGTGATTTGTACCTGTTTATCCCACCAAAACCTGCCAAACGCTCTTCTTTTGAGATGGGTTCCGCTTCAAAATACACCCGATAAATATTATCATCTCGATCCTGAATCTCTTTCAGCACTTCTCTACCTTCATCAATTCTTTTAGAAAGCAATTCAAAATGCAACTTCAGATTCTCAAGTTCTCTTTCTTGTTCTATTTGACTCGGTGATTTTATGATATTGCTAAACCCCACGAATCCAAGAAATGATATAAAAAAAACTGCAACAACCATAAGTAAGACTTTCTTTACTTTGGTGCTATTTTTGACCAGTATCCTCCTATAAGAAAGTGTATCTGAATCGTAGTAAAATTTTACTTTCGCCATATTACTAAATATAGTACTTTTGTATGCGCATTTATAAGTCCTTCGATGCACCTATAAATTGGGTTTGATAAAGGCAAATTTACAAAATGTTTTAGAACTGTTGCCTAATGCGACAGATTTAGCATTTATTTAATAGTTTAAGATAAGATTTGAGTCCTATGAAATCACAAGAAATAAGAGCACAATTTTTGAAGTTTTTTAAAGAGAAACAGCACACTATTGTTGCCTCTGCACCTATCGTCTTAAAAGACGACCCTACTTTGATGTTTACCAATGCAGGTATGAATCAATTTAAAGAATATTTTTTAGGACAACGTGAAGTTAAGCATTCTAGAGTAGCCGATACTCAAAAATGTTTACGTGTATCTGGAAAGCACAACGACTTGGAAGAAGTAGGAATGGATACCTATCACCACACGATGTTTGAAATGCTTGGAAACTGGAGTTTTGGCGACTATTTTAAAAAGGAAGCCATTGCATGGGCATGGGAGTTTTTGGTAGACGTTTTAAAAGTCGATAAAGATTCTTTGTATGTAAGTGTCTTTGAAGGTAGTGAAGAGGATGGACTTACCCTTGACGAAGAAGCATTCGATTTCTGGAAAGCAATTGTACCGGAAGACAAAATAATTTTAGGTAATAAAAAAGATAATTTTTGGGAAATGGGTGCACAAGGACCTTGTGGACCTTGTTCAGAAATTCATGTCGACATTCGTTCTGCAGCGGAAAAGGCAAAAGTTTCAGGTCGTGATTTGGTAAATATGGACCATCCACAAGTTGTGGAAATTTGGAATCTTGTATTTATGCAATTCAACCGAAAAGCAGATGGTTCGCTTGAAAAACTCCCAGCGAGTCATGTAGATACAGGAATGGGCTTTGAACGTTTGTGTATGGTTATGCAAAATGTACAATCAAATTACGACACGGATGTGTTTACACCCTTGATTCGAGAAATCGAAACTATATCGAATACAAAATACGACAAGAATTCTGTGGCAACCGAAGCAAGTGGTAAAACTAGTGTGGCGATTCGAGTGATTGCAGATCACGTTAGAACGGTTGCATTTTCAATTGCAGACGGACAATTGCCGAGCAACAATGGTGCAGGATATGTGATTAGACGTATTTTACGTAGAGCCATTCGTTATGGTTTTACTTTCTTAAATAGAAAAGAGCCCTTTATCTACAAATTGGTAGAAACCTTGGGTAATCAGTTAGGATCAGTGTTCCCTGAACTAAAAGCACAGCAGCAGTTAATTATCAATGTGATAAAGGAAGAAGAACAGTCCTTCTTAAAAACCTTAGACCAAGGGTTATTGTTGTTAGACAATATCATTCAACAAACTGAAGGGACGATCGTTTCTGGAGAAAAAGCTTTTGAACTGTATGACACTTTTGGCTTTCCAATAGATTTAACGGCACTTATTTTGAGTGAAAAAGGACTTTCGTTAGACGAAAAAGGTTTCGATACAGAGTTGCAAAAACAAAAAGACCGTTCTCGTGCCGCTGCCCAAGTTAGTGCAGGTGATTGGCAAGTTTTAAATGACACTACTGAGGAAAATTTTATTGGATATGACCTATTAAGAGCCGAAGTTAAACTCACCAGATACAGAAAGGTAAACAGTAAAAAAGATGGAGAATTATTTCAGCTTGTTTTTGACCAAACACCTTTTTACCCAGAAGGTGGTGGACAGGTAGGAAGTAAGGGATACCTTGAAAGTGTAAATGGCGACGTGGTCTATATTTTGGATACAAAAAAAGAAAACAACCTCATTATTCATACTTCAAAAAACTTACCTAAAAATATTGAAGGTACTTTTACGGCTGTTGTTGATGAAAAACAAAACAAGTTATCTGCCTCAAATCATACTGCAACACATTTGCTACACCAAGCTTTGAGAAGTGTTTTAGGAACCCATGTTGAACAAAAAGGATCCATGGTTCATGCCAAAGGACTTCGTTTTGACTTTTCTCATTTTTCAAAGGTAACGGCGGATGAACTACTTGAAATTGAAAATTTTGTAAATGCTCGAATTCATGAACAATTACCACTTCAGGAAAACAGAGAGAATACGTATGACAATGCCATTTCCGAAGGTGCTATTGCCTTGTTCGGAGAAAAATATGGCGATCGTGTTCGCTCTATTCGTTTTGGTGAATCTATGGAACTTTGTGGCGGTATTCACGTACAAAACACTGCTGACATTTGGCATTTTAAAATTACTTCAGAAGGTGCCGTCGCTGCTGGAATTAGAAGAATTGAAGCCATCAGTCATCACGCTGCTAAAGAGTATTTCACAAATCAAGCAAATGCTTATGACAAGGTAAAGGCTGTCTTAAAAAACGCTAAAGATCCTGTAAAAGCAATTGCAAACATCCAAGATGAAAATACGGCTCTGAAAAAGCAAATCGAGGTGCTAATGAAAGAGAAAGTAAAAGGACTTAAAACCCAACTGAAAAACGAGCTTACAGAAATAAATGGCATTCAATTCATAGCAACCCAGATTGACATGGAAGCTGGTCCTTTAAAAGATTTGGCACACGAATTAGGGAATGAGGTAGAAAACCTTTTCTTTTTTGCAGGTACCGAAATCAATGGTAAAGCTTTGTTGACTTCGTATATTTCTAAAAACTTAGTAGCAGAAAAAGATCTTGATGCGGGAAAAATTGTTAGAGAGCTCGGTAAATTAATCCAAGGTGGTGGCGGTGGCCAAAAGTTCTTCGCAACTGCTGGCGGTAAAAATCCTAAAGGTCTGGCAGAAGCAATTTCGAAAGTTAAAGAATACGTTCTTTAATTCACCGTTGAAAAACTTACTGTAAAAACTTTAAGATCGCCAAGATACTGACTATAATTGCAAGGTATTTCAGTACACCAACTTTGTAAATTTTTACTCCCAATTTGTTTTCAACAAGCAAAACATCTTGTTTAAGAAGGGAAACATCCTGTTTCAAAAGTAGAATAGCTTTTGTTTTAACCAAATCATGTTTTTTACCGTTGATTTTTTCTTCAACGGTTTGCACTATTTCAGTAACAAATTCCTTAGCCTTTTTTTTACAGTCTTATACTTGTAGTTTCATTCACAACTAAACTAACCACATAAGATATATGTGTTATTTTTTGAGTTCTAGGAATGTTTTGGTTGAATTTCGCTCTACCAAATCAGTTTGAATCACTTTGGTCGCAAGTGGAATTTCCTGATCTTTCTTTTCCAATCTATCGATAAGCATTTGCGCAGCCGTTTCTCCCATGAGTTCACCATGTTGACTTACGGTAGTCAATTTAGGGCTTGAATGACGAGATAATATTCCATTAGCAAATCCTATTACAGAAAAGTTCTCTGGGATTTTATAACCTTCTCTTTGTGCAATTTTCATAGCGGCAATTGCCGATTGCTCAGAAGTAGCTATGACGGCATCCAATTTATTTTTCTTAAAAAAGGGGGTTATAATTTCTTCATATTTCTTATAGTCATTCTCCTGAACATTGAGAATAATATCTTTATCTACTTCCAATCCCTCATTCTCTAGTCCTTGCAAGTAACCTTTGTATCTTTGTTTCCCTAGCGGTAATTCTTTGAGTGTGGAAACAAAAGCTATTTTATTACATCCCGTATTTTTAAGATGTTTTACTGTTTTTGCCACAGCTTCAAAATCATCCGCAACCACCTTATCACAGGCAACTTTTTTAGTCACCCTGTCAAACATTACAATGGGAGTACCTTCTTCTATTGTATTTTCAAAATGCTCATAATTTTTCATCAAACCTGTCTCTTTTGCAATCGACAAAATAAAACCGTCTATACTTCCATTCGAAAGCATTTCTAAGGTTTCTACTTCTTTGTGATACGACTCGTTAGAAATACAGGTAATTATCTTATAACCGTTTGCATTGGCGGTATTTTCAACTCCTTTAAACACTTGAGCATAAAAGTAGTTCAACATGTTAGGAATGACGATACCAATAGTTTTGGTACGTCTATTTTTTAAACTCAGCGCGTTGAAGTTTGGTTTGTACTTCTTTTTCTTTGCGTACTTTTGAATTTTCGCTTTGGTCTTTTCACTTATCTCATAACTATCGTTCAAGGCTTTTGATACTGTTGAAATAGAAACATCAAATTTTGCGGCGATATCTTTGATAGTGATTTTTTTCATATTCTAAAAGGGTTTTATTGGCGTACCTGCAAAAATAACTATATTTTGCTCAATTGCTACAAGTTGGGCTAATTATCTATTTGATAATGCTATGCCAACGATTTTTTGACTTGCACATAGCCGATGCTACCAACCATTATTTCATATATAAAAACAGCATATACGACACTATATTCTATAGCTACAAGATATAAATTCTCTTGATAAGTTGCCTCTTGATAGGCGGCATAACTCAACATAATAAAAAAACTCCAAACCAATGGAAATCGATACCCTGTAAACACACTTAAAAATAGAGGAAGCGCTATATACCATGGGTGTACTACAGAGGCTAGGCTGTAATATATTACAATTGAAAAAAGCATTGACGACAACAGCGTTTCAAAGGAATTGTTTTTTCTAAAATAGCTAAGCGCCAAAACGGCAAAGAACACAAGAAACGGGGTTACGGAGCCTACAGAATGAATTATATTGTATCCCTTGATGGCATACCCTATTTCGCGTATTATATAGTAGAAACTTGCGTTGAATTCAAAGTTCTGAAAATACAAATGAATACTGCTCATAAAATTTTCTAGTAATGAGAAACTAAAAAAAGGTGCAAAATACAATAGGTTCAGCAATGCGACTATAGTAAAATAGCTCACTGATTTCTTCAAGCCTAATTTCTTTAGAAACAAAGGCAAGAATAATAGTGGAATGAGCTTTACGGAAACCGATAATGAGAAAAATACGGCCGATAATTTCCACCTATTTGTAAATAAATAATACAAAGCGACGGCTAGTAAAAATAACATCAGTCCTTCAAAATGCAGATTTCCCGTTAACTCTAAGATTATAAATGGATTGAGTAAATACAAAAACAAGGTGTAATTGGGTAACTTCAACAAATCGAGCAACTTTTTACCAAAGTACAAAACCCCAACATCCGCAGCAATTAAAATAAGTCTCATGGTAATAGTACTTGCAAAAAATTGTTTCGAAAAAAACAAAGCAGGCATTAAAAAAGCGAATTGATTTAAAGGTGGATAACAGGTGTAATGGCTTCCATTCATGGCACCCATTCCTTCATACAGCTGTTGCCCATCTGCTACCAAATTCGGTTCACTTTCGGGCAAGTACAAATAAGGGTTTAGTCCTTCAAAAATTAAGCGTCCGTCCCAAATAAATCTAAAAAAATCATCGGATAGGTTTGGTATAGAAAACAATAAAACAGCCCTAAAAGCAAAGGATAAGATGATGAGGAGTTTTGTATTGTTTTTATTTAAAAACACCAAGGATAGAAAGGAAACAAAAAGACCTGTATACAACAACAAAAGACGGTAAAAATTGGTACGTTCCAAATCATATGCGAACAAGCCATAACAGAGCAGGCTCACGAATATCCATATTCCATTTCTTTTTAGCTGCTGTGATAACATATTAGGCATTTCTAGAGGTTAATGATTGATAAAAAACAAAACCAAAACCAAAACACAACATTAAATGAAAAGGAAACAGTCCAAAATCATATTGTAGTACTTGTTCGTTATCAATATTACCAATATACCCAACCAAAATCGAACTCAATAAACCAAAAGCAAAATACACTGTCAATACTCCTTCTACATATACGCTTTTAGACAATTTACGATGAAGGTATTTGTTCTTTTTCCAAGAATCGTTCAAATGTAACATGTTAAATTTAGGCGTTCTTACAAAACTACTTTTCTTACCAATATGACCTTCTGAAACTGCAATTGTATTGTGATATGAGAACCCCATTGCCACAGAAAAGAATTTAAAAAACATAAAACAATAATTTACAAAACCTTTAAGTCCGGAGGCTATCACATTTTTATACATTACCCAATAGCAAACAAAAAAGATAAGCGTACTCAAAACGAAAAAGCTCATGGCAATAAAGTAATACTTTAAGTCTACAAAGTAGTTCTTAATATACAGCATTGGAACACTCAAAACAGCAACAATAAAAATATTTAGAAACATCGAACTGTTCAGTAAATGTAGTAGACCATGTATTCTCGTTTTAAGTGGAATATTTTTAGCTCTCAACAATCGTTTACACATCTTTTGAAAATTTTGAGCCCCACCTTTATTCCAACGAAATTGCTGACTTCTAGCTGCACTTATTACCATGGGCAATTCGGCAGGTGTAATTACATCTTCTAAATACTTAAATTGCCAATTCTTTAATTGGGCTCTATAACTCAAATCTAGGTCTTCCGTGAGGGTATCTCCTTCCCAATTACCAGCATCTTCAATACAGGTTTTTCGCCATACCCCTGCGGTTCCGTTGAAATTAATAAAATGTGATTTACTATTACGCCCCACCTGTTCTAAGGTAAAATGTGCATCTAATGCAAATGCTTGTATCTGTGTTAGGAGCGAGTAATCTCTATTGATATGTCCCCATCGAGTTTGTACCACCCCAACCTGCTCATCCTTAAAATACGGGATTGTCCGTAACAACCAATCGGACTCTGGTAAAAAATCGGCATCAAAAATGGCAAAGAATTCTCCTTTAGCTACCTTCATACCTTCTTTTAAAGCTCCTGCTTTGAATCCAGTTCGATTTTCTCTTACTATATGCTCAATTGGGTGTCCCTCTTTTTGTAATCTTTTTATATGAGTTGAAGTTAGGGCTAAACTTTCATCCGTAGAATCGTCCAAAACCTGAAACTCAATTTTGTCTTTTGGATATTCCAATTTTACTATGGTATTCAGCAAACGCTCCATCACATACATCTCGTTATAAACAGGTAGTTGTATGGTGACAAACGGAATGCTTTCATGGTCAGAAAAATCGAGTTTTGGAACGTCGCTCTTCTTTTTTTTGTACCGCAAATAGTTAAACATCAAATTCAACTGTGCCAAAGCAAACATAAATATCTGTAGCAGCGAAAAAAAATACACGGCCAAAAGCAGTATTCCAATTCCAAACAGTATGGTTTCAATTTCCAACATGGTGAATGTTTTATTATTTAACTGAATATTTAAAAATCCAAAGCAATATTTTATAACCGGCCAGCACGGTTCCTTTCACAGTACCAGACACCTTAGAAACACCAATTCGGTTTCTGTATTTCACAGGTACCTCAACATAAGACAAGTTCGATTTTAGGGCTTTTAATTGCATTTCCACTGTCCAACCATAGGTTTTGTCTTCCATTTGCAAATCCAACAGTGCTTTGTATTTGATGGCTCGAAAAGGGCCTAAATCTGTAAACTGAGCACCAAAAAAAAGACGCATCAAAGAAGTAGCCAGCCAATTCCCGAACACCTGTTGTGGTGTCATTGCACCTCTTTCTCTGTATGCAGCCGTTCTTGCTCCAATTACCAAATCCATATGCTGCTCCAAAATAGGGGCAACAATCAGGGGTAATTCTTCAGGATAATCAGAATAATCTCCATCTAAAAACACCACAATATCCGTTTGCTTTTCTTGATCACCCAAATAACCCATTCCCTTCAAACATGCGTATCCATAACCTTTTCGTCCTTCAAAAAGCACGGTGGCTCCTGCGGATTTCGCCTTTTCGGTTGTAGCGTCTGTAGAGTTATTGTCTACCACGATAATCTCATCAACGCTATCAGGTATATCCCGTACTACCTTGCCTATAGATTCCGATTCATTGTGTGCCGGAATAATTACTTTTATAACGGGGTCGTTTATTGTTATCTCAAATCTCTCCATGAATTATCTTTCTCAAAGCTTTGAATATCGGTCCATTCCTCAGTTTTTGAATCCGCCTTGTACTTTTCAATCTTAGTGATTTTTTTATTTTCGTACTGAAAACAGTACCCCTCTTTCAGATTGTTTTTATATTGAACCTTATGTGCAATGGTACCATCGGAATTGTAAAAGACCCACCATTTATTTTTTTGTCCGCCCTCAAAATGTCCTTCTTTCAACAGCTTTTCTTCCGAGCTGTAAAAATACCAATATTTGTCATACTCATCATTTGAATAATGACCTTTTGAAGCAATTCTTCCATTCTCGTGATAAGAATACCAATAACCTGTCTTTACACCGTTCACCATCCAACCTTCAGATAGTAGCATTCCCAAAGCATCTGTATTTTTTACATATACTTTTTCTTCTTGCACAAAAATGGCCATCAAAAAGAAAATCAAATAGCGCATAGAGGGGTTTTTAGTTTCGTTCTTTGATTTGTTGCAATAAATCGATATCATTCCCCAACAAAGTAGGACTCGCATCCACACGATTTTGAACAGGACCATTCTCTAATTTCAAAACGCCTCTCGGACATACAGCGGCACATACCCCACAGCCTACACAGGAAGACCGTACAATATTTTGACCTTTCTGCGCATAAGACCGGACATCGATACCTTGTTCACAATAGGTAGAACAGTTACCGCAAGAAATACACTGACCACCATTGGTAGTTATTCGAAAGCGCGATTTGAACTTTTGAACAATTCCCATATAAGCTGCCAACGGACATCCAAATCGACACCAAACTCGATTCCCCATTATTGGGTAAAAACCGGTTCCGATGACTCCAGAAAAAACTGAGCCAATTAAAAATCCGTAATAATATTGTAAATCGTAGGTTTTTATTCCTAAAAGCGTATCCACGCCTGAAAAATAAGTATACAAAGTCATTGCCGTCATGAGTATAGCAAAAACAAGTACGCCATGAATCAGATACCTTTCAATCTTCCATGAGGTTAAGGTTTTGCTAGAAAGTTGTCGGTAGGGATCGCCCAAAGTCTCTGCCAATCCTCCACAACCACAAACCCAGGAACAATACCATCGTTTCCCGAAGAAATAGACCATCACCGGCACAATTATCAGGGTAAGCACAACACCCCAAACAAACATAAAAACACCAATATTTCCACTTGCAATCAAACTATTGATATTCCAGTCAAAAAAGAAATCGTAATCCAAAGGCCAGGCATTTTTAAAATCGAAATAAGGCATGTTAAAACGTACCAGTATCTCAGGAATCATAAATGCAAAAGCTATTTGAAAAAATAAAACCACCGCTGTTCTCAGCATTTGATACGCATTATGTCGGTACTTGATAAACATACGAATAGCCATTACCGTCATCACCGTACAGTACAGAAAACCATACAAAAACCACTGACTTGCGGCATTGCCACTCAGCGCCTTGCTGACAGGATCTAAAACAGTTACCCAATTCAATATATATTCGGGTCGGAAATACAGCAACAAATAAAAACCTGTTAAATAGAGAAAACTAAACACCCCAATCCAACCTCTGTTGGTAGCAGCACTTTGAAAAATTCCATTGTTTTTGATACCTGCCGGTCCAAGCAGCACCACATTCGGTAAAATAAAAAGCAGTGATCCCAGAATACCAAGCCCAAAAGTCAACCACCAAAAAAGAGCTTGATTCTGAGTAACCATTCCCGACAAGGAAGGTTTCATAAATTCATAAGCCAAATTATGAGGTTTGTCCCATATCACTTTGTCCCACTCCTGTGCTTCCTTATGTAGCTGATTTACCTCTTCTAATGCGCTAACGATGCCATTTGACATGGCCACAGAACTGCCAAAAGAAACACCTACAAGTTCATCTTGCATTCTATTGGTAAATAATTCACTCTTGTAACCTTTTGATGCCACAATTGTGTCAAAAGTCTCTTGAGAAAGTTCATACCTCCCTTCAAATAATAATGCTGTAAAGATGAACAGACCGAGTATAAATACAACAAGTCCGCTATTTTTAATTGCTTTCATATCTATACCTGGTTTTTAGAGAATATTCGTTTCCAACTTTTGGGTGCCACTCTGAGATTTGCGTCAAAATCCCGATTAAACTTTTCAAGGATTTCCGATTCATGAGCAGCATAAAACTCAGGATCAAAATTTGCGTCTTTCAATTGCTCCAATACGGTTTCCACCTTTGCCTTTTGACGCAACCAGCTATCGAAACGTTCATGACGCAAACGAATGCCAAAGGTGTTGATGCCAATAAATTCATGGGTCTTTTTATCGAAACTGATATGAATGCTTTTTTTGCCCGAAGCATGCTCCCAATAGAAACGCGCTTCATTTTCTCTGGGCAGGGCCCATACCCAACCATAGGTCTGGTATTCAATATCGAAAAATTTCGCTGAATTGAACCAATGTCCCGGTTTGTATTGTGTAGGATTTCCACAAATGGTTCTGGCCACCGTCTCTCCCATCATTCTCCCGGTATACCAAACGGCTTCCACAGCTCTTCTTTCATCTATAGGCTCTTGTTGTTCCGCACAATCACCAATGGCATAGACATCTTTACAGTTGGTCTCCAAAAACCGGTTGACCAATACACCACGTCCAATATCAATTTTGGTTTTTTTAAGAAAGTCAATATTCGGACGTACACCTGCTGTCAGTCCAACAATGTCACAGGCAATGGTTTCCCCTTTATCTGTAGTAACCGCTTTTGCCCTTCCCTGTTCGTCGGAAACAATTTCAACGAGATTTGTACTGAGTCTTAAATCGATGCCGTTGCTCCGAATTTCTTTATTGATTAATGCAGATTCCTGATTTGGCAAAACCTTATTCCAAAAACTATCTTCACGCACTAAGAAAGTGACTGGAATCTTTCTGGTATGTAACATTTCGGCCAATTCAATACCTATCAATCCACCTCCAACAATAACCGCATGTTTCGATTCCTTTGCATTCGCTTCCAGCTGTTCCAAATCTTGTTTAGAATACAGCCCTTGTACCCCCTTTAAATCTTGTCCCGGCCAGCCAAATTTGTTGGGTTTGGAACCGGTAGCTATGATCAAACTATCATAGGCAATTGTGGAACCGTCCTCTAAAACAACCTCCTTATTATCCGTGGCAATATAGGATACATAGCCTTCTAACAAATCAATCCTGTTTTTCTTCCAAAACCAATTTTCATACGGTTGCGTATGTTCGAACTTCATATGTCCCATAAAAACATACATCAGTGCAGTCCGAGAAAAGAAGTATTTCGACTCACCTGAAACAATGGTAATCTTGGCATCGCTTAATTTCCTAATATGCCGAGCAGCAGTTACGCCAGAGATTCCATTTCCTATAATGACTACATGTTTCATATATGGTTGTATTAGATCTTCTATAGTTTAAGATTGTTTTGCTTGACTTTGCTTTTAAATCATAAAATGAAAGCAACTCTAAAATAATCAATTTTACACCTCATCGGTCGAAAGAGACATCAATAACTTAAATAAAAAAAGTAAAATTCATTAGTTTAGAATTGTTCTAAATAATGTAATTCTGTAAGGAAACGGTTTTATAAGACACTTTACATAGGTAACAAACTTTTAAAAATTATGAAACACCTATTTACTTTTGTTTGGATAACCTTATTTTTCACTTCGACTATCATCACGAGTCAAAACGGGAATCTAAAAACTTACACCCCATCAAAATTGTTAAAAAAAGGACAAACAGACATTAAAATTTTTGCTAATTTTTACAGTGAAAACGAAGATACTTTTAGCGGCGATAAACCTAGGGAAAATTACTTTACAACAACTTTTGAGGTGTTTCGTGGGATTTCTTCTAATGCAAGATTGAATGTTGGATTGGTTATGAATGTAAAGTCTAACAATATAGGTGGACAGGATTGGTTTTCACCGATTGATTTTAAAAATGAGACTGGTGTTTCCAGAGCGGGACTTACTTCCATTGCTCCTACGATAAGTTTTCAACCAATTTCACATATTGGAAATTTATCCATTCGATCTTCCATATACATTCCATTGCTGGATCACGAAACAGAAAACAATGTGTATTTAGACAAGAAGAGCTGGGTTTGGGAAAACAAGATTTTCTATGATTACACTTTTCCGAGTGGTAATTACCAAATTTTCACAGAGATAGACACTCAGTTGAACTGGGGTGAAGAAGATACTTACGACGCAAACGGAACGTCCGAAGGTGGTTATGCGAATAACAGTTTAGGAATTCCCTTGAGTGTTTTCTTTAGTTATTTTCCTACCAACGATTTCACACTCTATGTACAGGGACAACAGTTTGTATTGATAGACTTGGGCAATGAGTTCAGTCAGGAATTTACGCAAGTTGGACTGGGAATGAAATATCAAATTACACCAAAAATCAATTTGGAAACTTCCTATACAAATTTCGTTCGAGGATCTGATACGGGTTTAGGAGAAACCATTAACTTTGGTTTCCGATATTTATCAAATTGATATGAGACTTGATTTTTTATTTCTTTTACTAGGGATATTCCTTTCTACAAGTTGCAGTTCTCAACTGGCAGACGCAAAGGATCCGGATAAGATTTACGGTTTGAGTTTTGTTGCTTCCAACCGTGAATTGGCGTCCGAAGATATCATCCCCGTAAAAGAAGTGAATGCCAATTGGGTAGCTTTGATGCCTTTTGGTTTTATGAATACCGCTCAGGATCCAGCGGTACGCTTTAATACCTCCAGACAATGGTGGGGAGAACGGGAAGAAGGTATTCGGACGACCTCCGGTCTTTTTAAAGACCAAAACATCAAACGCATGCTCAAACCTCAAATTTGGATAAGAGGGGGAGCTTTTACTGGGGTTATTGAAATGAGCACAGAAGAAGATTGGAAATTATTTGAAGCTCAATACAAAGCTTTTATTCTTTTTTATGCTACCCTTGCCCAGAATGAAGACTTTGAAATGTTTTGTATTGGAACGGAACTGAATTATTTCGTGGTACAACGAACAGCGTTTTGGGACGAATTAATCACTGAGATAAAACAAGTCTACTCTGGAAAATTGACGTATGCTGCCAATTGGGACAGCTATAAAAACCCGAAATTTTGGAAACGTCTGGATTATATTGGTGTGGATGCCTATTTTCCTTTATCCGAAAACAGCACTCCTTCTGTTGGAACACTAAAAACAGCCTGGACACCTATTAAAGCAAGTCTCAAAAATTTTAGTGAAGCAACTAAAAAATCCGTTATCTTTACAGAGTACGGTTATCGCAGTATTGACTTTACTGCCAGAGAGCCTTGGGATTCGAACGTGGAAGAAAACTTTAACGAAACCGCCCAATCCAATGCCCTAAATGCGTTATATGACACGTTTTGGGAAGCGTCATGGTTTGCAGGAGGTTTTTTATGGAAGTGGTTTGACCATACCGATGCAGGAGGCAAAGGACATACCGGATTTACAGTACAAAACAAAAGCACTGAAAAAACAGTTCAAGATTTTTATCCCCCTATTCATGACTAAAACCTGTCGCGTTTTTCTTTTACTTTTGCTAGCTTCATCAATGGCAGTTGCGCAAACAAATTATATTTCAAAGGTACGTTTTACCGGTATCAAAAAAATAAAGACTTCTTTTTTAGAAAACGTTTTAACGACCCAACCGAATCATGAATTGGACTCAACTGTTATTCAAAATGACATTAAATTTCTTAAAAGAATTCCTGCTGTGGCAAACGTCACCTATGCGGTAAAAAGACTTGCGAACAATCAGTATTCCGTTGAGTACGCCATCGAAGAACGCTTTTCTATCATCCCTCTATTCAACGTATATACTTCGAACAATGAAGAGGTAGCCTATAGGGTGGGGCTTTCAGAATATAATTTTCTGGGGCGCGGTATGGTCGTTGGTGGTTTTTATCAAAAAGACATTTACGATTCTTACCGTATTAATTTTCAAGCCCCTTATTTGTTTTCAAAGCGATTCGGGATAGGACTGAGTTATCAGAATTTCACTTCTTTAGAACCCGTGTTTTTTAGTCAGGGCACAGTAGATTACAAATACAACAATGAATCGTACGAGGTACTTGGTCTCTATGAAATCAATGCGAAAAACAGGTTTAGCGCCGGCGTAAATATTTTTACTGAAAACTATCAATATGTGGCAAAAGAAGATGATGTATTGCCTCCTGTAACTGGTTTAATTGAAGATAAAACACTGTACAAATTAATTTATCAATATGACAATTTAGATTATCATTACCAATACGTATCCGGATTGAAAAATGTTTTAAATTTTCAATTTGTACATTCTAAAACCAACGCATCATCTCCCAATTTTTTGATTGGGTGGAATGATTTACTTTATTACAAACGTATCAAATCCAGAGGGAATTTTGCTTCTAGATTGCGTTTAGGGCTTTCTACAAACAACGATTCTCCATTTGCGCCTTTTGCATTAGATAACAATGTAAACATCCGAGGTGTGGGAAACGTTATCGACCGGGGAACGGGCTCTATTGTTTTAAATACTGAATATCGATATACGGTACTTGAGAAAACAGATTACTGTATACAAGGCAATGCTTTCGTAGATTCGGGTTCGTGGAGAACGCCTGGTGGGGCTTTAGATGATTTCATCCAATCTGAAAATATTGTTGTTTTTTCAGGTCTTGGCCTTCGTTTTATTCATAAACGTATTGTAAACGCTGTATTCCGAATTGATTATGGGGTTGGATTGACGCATAACACACATGGAATGGTCTTTGGGATAGGTCAATATTTCTAAGTGCTGTACACAAAAAAAAGTCCCGTTTTGGGGACTTTTTTATATCAACTAATTTTTATGCTATTCCTTATTTCGCGTAGTTGTACCACATTTTATCAACAGCATCTGATTTATCAAAGGCATTAATCCTCTTAATATAGTTAGAAACTAGATTTACAAAAAGTTGATCATCTGCTGACACAACCGGACTAATAAATTCTTTCTCAGTTGATTTTGAAATATTGTTGTAATACAAAAAGCTAGCTTCATAAGAGAAGGCAAGGCTCTCACAGGTTTCAAAATCGGCTACAATACCGTCAACCTTATCTTCACCTAGCAATGCGATTGCATCTGAATTACCATCCACTAAGATTAGGTTTGCTTTAGGGAACCTTGTTTTTACAAAAGTCTCACTAGTCGTTGCTTTTGTTACGGCCAAAGTAACTTTGTCATTATTCACAAGTGCATCATCTCCTTTTGATAGCTTTTTGTTTTTTGTCAAAATAGATTTACCACTTTTAAAATAAACTTCTGGAAAAGCCACCTTTGTATTTCTTTCCGTCGTAATTGATACGCCTGAAAACACAATGTCAACTTTACCATTTGCAACAGCTGGTATCAACTGATCAAAGTCCATTATTTCATACTTTATGGCAACACCCAATTCCTTGGCAAGATGGTTTGCTATTCTAATATCAATTCCTTCGAGTTCTCCTTTTTCCTTGAATGAAAATGGAAACTGCTCACCTGTAGTTCCGACAACAAGAGTTTTACTGGTTACTATTTTGTCTAAAGTTGATTGCTTTGCAGGTTGTGTACACGATGTCATAAACATAGAACATGTTACAACCAAGGCTACTAGCGCGTTGAAAGTTTTTTTCATTTTAATTTGAGGGTTTTGTAAGTATATGATTTACTAATTGTGTAAATTTAATAAAATATATTGTAAACCACGCCAAGGACACAAAATATTAGTTGCATTCAAAAATCATTCAAATAAATCCAATTTTTAAAAGCACTTAGACGCTTCCATAAGGTGATAACTTATATTGAATACTCTCTTATAGTTTTCTAAAGAGACCGTTGAAAAGACCTGACTGTATTATCTTGATTTATAAACAATATTATAAATAGGCTTATTTCTTCAAGGGATAGCATTCCTGACCGACAAAGCTTTTCGGAAAAGATTCGTCGCCTACAAAACCCAAAACTATATCACGACCGCTCTTTGGAATATAGTTGGTGCGAAAAATATAATCCCAAAGACTTAAGGAGATGCCAAAATTCACACCATTGGGATGTGCTTGTGGAAGCGCTTTTGCATGATGCCAAATATGCATTGCGGGGTTATTGAAAATATATTTTAAAATACCGTAATTCAAATGGATATTCGCATGGTTTAAATGTCCAATGGTTAAAGCAATAACATGTACTAGAATTACATCGTCTACAGAAAAACCACCCATAATTGCCAAGGGGATATACAGCATTGTTCTGTATATTACCGTTTCCATCCAATGGTAGCGTAAATGAGCTGCAAAGCCCATTTCTTTTACAGAATGATGTACTTTATGAAAATTCCATAACCACGGAATTCGATGTAACATTCTGTGTGTTATCCATTGTACAAAATCTGTCAAAACAAAGAATAACAAAAGTCTTGATAAAGTGGGCAATGTATTTAAATCAAATAATTTTAATCCATCCAAGTCGATTCCAAACAGCGTAAGAAAAGAAAAAAAATACGATTCAAAAAGAGTGGATAAAGCAATAAACACAATCCAATTAAAAATAAAAAAATTAAAAAACATATAGAGTAAATCGAGCCAAAAACCTTTGCGAAAAACTCCTTGGTCTTTGCGCCAAGGGAAGCATAATTCGAGCAGATACACCCCTATGGAAACCGCTATCAATATATAAAAATAGTTATTCCATCCTGGGTTCGTAATTTCATGTAGCAAATAGTTTCCATACCCTACAAAAGACTCTTTAAAGATATTTAGTTCCATAATCCATTTGTTTTGGAATTCAATACAATTGCAGTCACACAACCACACCAAATACTAAGATATCATATTTCAACCAATAAAAAAAGAAGTAATGTTTGTTATGGCATATTGGCTATAGCACTGCTTTTTAGTTCCTCAAAGTTGTACAGGTTCTTATCTAACAAATGAGAAGGGTATACATTTTGTAAAGCGCGCATCATGATCGAATTTCTATCTGGAAATTCCGCCTCCCAGGTCGAAATCATTTCTTTTACCTTTTTTCGCTGTAAGTTTTCCTGAGAACCACAGAGGTTACAAGGTATAATTGGAAATTGTTGCTGTGCAGCGTACTTTTCTATATCTTCTTCCTTACAAAATGCCAGCGGTCTTAGCACCATTAAATCACCTGCATCGTTGATAAACTTTGGAGGCATGGTTTCTATTTTTCCGGCAAAAAAGAAGTTCAACAAAAAGGTTTCTATAATATCATTTCTGTGATGTCCTAAGGCAAGCTTATTACAACCTAAATCTCTGGCAGCCTCATACAAGGTTCCTCTTCTCAACCGAGAACACAAACTGCAGGTTGTTTTTCCAAGAGGCGTCTTGTCCATAACAACTTTGTAGGTGTTCTTTTCAATTATTTTAAAGGGCACTCCTATTTCAGACAAATACGCAGGCAATACTTCTTCAGGAAAGCCAGGTTGTTTTTGGTCGAGGTTTACCGCTACAATTTCAAAGGAAATTGGGGCTACTTTTTGAAAATGCAACAACATATCTAACAAGGTATAACTGTCTTTTCCTCCCGACAAACATACCATCACTTTATCACCGTTTTCGAGCATAGAAAATTGCTCAATTGCCTCCCCAGTAGCACGGTGTAATTTCTTTAATAATTGTTTGCTGTTTTCCATAGAGCAAAAATAACATTTCAATCGCGAAGTCTAAAATTTATAGCGAAGGAATTCGGAGCATCGTTTAGGTGTTGAAGCGTTGAAGCATGGAATTGTTGGGGCGTGGAATTGTTGAAGGGTTGAAGCGTTGAAGGGTTTAACTGTTGAACTGTTGAATTGTTGAAGCGTGGAATTGTTGAAGCGTTGAGTTGTGGAATTGTTGAATTGTGCACTCTTCTTGAACTTCTAACAATCTTGGCAAAAAAATCTCTACGTCAAAGTCTAAGTCCGGGTCTGAGTCAAAGTCAAAGTCTGAGTCAAAGTCTGTGTCAGCGTCAGCGTCTGAGTCAGCGTCAAAATCAGAGTCAAAGTCAAAGTCAGTGTCTGAGTCAAAGTCTGAGTCAAAGTCAAAGTCAGCGTCCACGTCTATATCAAGCCCAACTAACAACAACCACCGCCATCATAATGATAGGTCGATTCACTAAAAAAGAGATCCTCTCGGCCCAAACTCTTTAAAGCATTTGCAGTTTTATCACAAACTGCCAATGGTTGATTCTGATACAATACATGTCCCCTTCCATCATCAAAATACGTCTCCTCTCCATAGTAGATAGCCGCTTTTCCTGTAAATACACAGGGACCATCTTCCGGCATCGGGTCCTTGATAGCCGCTACTTCGATAGATTCTATATAAATCAATTCATCTGTAGGATAGTGCTTAGGGTCTAAAATGCGATACGGTTTTCTTGCGCGTATTTCAATGGTACCAAATCCGGCATCTGTCAACATCTTTATATAGTCAACAATAGGAATACTACCGCTTAAACAGAGTGCTCTCAAACGTTCGTCGTTTCGTAATGTATCGTTCATGGGTTGCTCACAGGTGGGATCACTCATTACCAAACGACCGTGTGGCTTGAGTACCCGATACATTTCTGCAATGGCCTTTTTCAACTCCTCTGCCTTAAAAATATTAAACAGACAGTTTTGCGCTGCCACATCAATACTGCTATCAGCCACGTTTAAGTTTAATGCATCTCCCTTTACCAATTCTACAAATTCGCTTTTAAACCAGGGGTTCAACGCCTCAGCTTCTTTAAAGTTTTTACGCGATGCTTCTAACATTTCTGGTACGACATCAACGCCAATAACCCCACCTTTCTGACGGGAAAAATAAGAAAACTGCAATAGCTCCATGCCACCACCTACACCGACATATAGAATTTTGGGTGAATTCGACAAATCTCGTGCATGTACGGTACTTCCACAACCGTAATTCATTTCCTGCATGGTTTTAGGAATTTTCAATCCCGGTAATTCCCAAATTGGATTTGTGGTACAACACAAACCAACGTCTGGTGTAAGTGCCGCTTCCTTATATACATTGTGTGTGGTCTCTAAATAACTCATAGAATTCAATTTTAATATTTTATCGCCTTAAAGAGCTGCTATCAATCCTGAAAACAGGTCGATTAATTTAGGTTCGGCTTTGGCTGCCAATTCAAATATTTCAGGGATATTGATGGGCTGTAAATTGTCAGGATCACACTCATCTGTAAGAACCGATACTGCTACACAGTCTATCTCCAACTGATTACAAACGATGACTTCTGGCACGGTAGACATACCTACAGCATCTGCACCAATGATTCTAAGATACCTGTATTCTGCTCTGGTTTCTAATTGGGGACCTACAACGGCCGCATAAACACCATCGTACAGTGTGATGTCGTTTTTATTCGCATATTTCCTAAGGATTGCATTCATCTTTTTCGAATACGGCTCGGACATATCTACAAATCGAGGTCCTAACTGTTCAATTCCTTTCACAGCCAATGGGGAACCTCCTTGTAAATTGATATGATCGTCTACCAATAACAAGTCTCCTTTTTTAAAAGAAGGATTGATGGCGCCTGCTGCATTTGAAATACATAAGTTTTCAATTCCCAAACCTTTAAGAACACGAATAGGAAATGTAACTTCTATAAGCGAATATCCTTCATACAAATGAAACCTTCCTTGCATGATTAGTACTTTCTTTCCTGCAAATTTTCCTAAAATTAATTTGCCTACATGAGATTCTACCGTCGACGTTGGGAAATTAGGAATTTCACTGTATGCTACTTCTTCAATTATCGATACTTCTTCAATCAGCTTTCCAAGTCCTGTACCAAGAACAATTCCAACCTTAGCTTTGTTATATCCTTTTGAACTCAAAAAAGCAACGGCTTCTTCTATTTTGGCTATCATATTTAGGGGATTACAATTTGATATGTTTCCATACGTTTTTCAAAAACAATTTGCACCATATAAATACCCGATTTCAAAGTTGAAGTATCTATAGCAGTGCGCACTTCAGTTAAAAGTACGGATTCTTGTACAACTTCTCCCAAAATAGACATAATATTTAGTATAGGCTTTTCGGCTCCGAAGTTTTCAATATAAAAAACTTCATTTTCAACTTTTGTCGGATATACTTTGAATTCATTCTGCGTTGTTTCCCCAACACTTAAGTTGGCACAATCTGCCCCAGATTTCACTCCAAAGGTACCGGTTCCCCAATAATGATTGTATTCGGCACAATGAATTACAACATAAGTATACGCATCTATATCAACCGCAGGCACGAGTGCTGACAAGTCATAGGACTGACTCCCAGAGCTGCTTTGTAACAGTCCTAAATCTATGGCGTCCTCTGTTACCAAAACTCCATTTACGGGTGTCGATACAGTACTGGAATTACTGAGATAGACATGAAGATCGGGACCAGAATTGGTAAAAAAATCACTGCTAAAAACGAGCGTCTTTGTTTCGTCTAATAAAAAGTTAAGCTCCGCGGTTCCGTTTAAGGTGTATTCTGGACCGTCTTGAAATGGAGCCGTACGTATACATTGCCCAATTATGACCTGAAAACTGAGAACGAAAACGGCAATCGTGTAGTATTTTAATTTCATTACTGTATAAGTTTGTTTAGGTTTGAGTCGGTTTTTATATCAGAAATTACATCAATATCATTTAAAATTTCTAAAAAAGAACAAGAGTAGTCTTCATCCAAATCCTTTAAGGTTGCCTTAAATACTGTATTTTCTCCCCACTGCTTGTTCTGAAACAGTTTTGGAATTGATTGTTTCAATCCTAACAGATAATAGCCTCCATCTTGAGCGGGTCCTAATACTGAATCTGTTTCTTCTAGTTTTTTAAAAGCATTTTCAATATGATCTTGTTGCAAATCTAGCATGTCGGAACCTATGATTGCTATATGCTCATAGCCTGCATCAAACCCTTCTTGAAAAGCAGCTTGCATCCTTTCTCCTAAAGCAGCTCCAATTTGCTTCTTTTTTTTGTAAATATCAGGATTCCATGCATCACTTTTAGGAATAGCTTCAGAATAATACAACCATTTATCCATTTCAAGGTTCTCTGTGATGCCTCGTGTATGTTGCAGCAATGCTTTATATACTTCCAAGGCTTTTTCTGCACCTATATCCTTTGCCAATCTGGTCTTTACTTTTCCCAATTCGGGGGTCCGTGTAAAGATTAGTAATAATTTCTTAGTCCTCATATATTTTCTCTCCGTTTGATAACCACCTACTCCATTCTTTGGAATAGGTATGCACCTTCTCAGTAGGCACCCCTACACTGTCCACTACTTGTTTTGATTGATTCTTCCATTCGAATATCCCTCCATATAAATTGTACACATTGGTATAACCTGCAGCACGTAATTTTTCACCAACCAATTCACTTCTAACTCCAATAGAGCAATACACTATTATTGGTCTGGTTTTGTTTGGGTACGATTGTTCTATTTTCTGAACATCAAAAAAATCAAACCCTATAGGAATTGCTCCTTCAATATGACTGGTTTGAAATTCTTTGGTTTCTCTTGCATCTAAAAACAAGTAGTCTGCATTAGATTCTATTTCCGATACTCTTAGTATTGGAACACTTTCTTTCAAGTTATTTTTCAGCAGTCGCTCAAATTTTTTGGATTGCCCAAAAGTCACACTTTTCAAACTTAAAAACAGTAATAGCACCACAGTTGCCTTTATGTATCTCATCTTCGAAAATTTTTAGATCTTAGCGATTATTAGGTTTTCAAGACAATGCACCTTGACAGCTCGACCCTGCGCCTGCAGTACAACCGTAGCAATGATTTTGAACAACAATATTCCTTTTTTCTAATACCAACTCATTAAAGTTTTCGATATTTTTAACGGCTCCTAAAATGGGCAAATCCAACATTTGATTGAAATCACAATCATACATAGTTCCATCCCATCGTATAGACACAGTATTTCTACACATCAAATTTTCAACGGATGCACTATTGAAATTATCGACCAATAAACGCATATAATCCAACAATTTCCCACTCTTTTTTAAATCGTTTAAAAAACGGCTAATAGGCATGTTCGTAATGGTATATAATTTATTAAATACAATTCCAAAATTAGCAGAGAGCATTCGTTTATAATCTGCCTCTAAACTTTCTTGATCTCCTGGTAAGGAAGGACCACCAGGATTGTACACCAAATGCAATTTTAAATTAGAATCCGTTCTCCCGTACCCAGTTTCATTTAGTTTTTGTAAACCTTCAATAGATGCATCAAAAACACCTTCTCCTCGCTGTTTATCAACATTTTCTACGGTATAACATGGCATTGAAGCGATAACCTCCACCTGATGCGCTGCAAAAAAAGTTGGCAAATCTTCATATGCTTTGTGGAAAGTAAGAATGGTCAAATTACTACGCACAATAATCTTTATATTTCGCTGTGAAAGCTCTTTTACAAACCACTTGAAATCCGGGTGAATTTCGGGTGCACCTCCAGTTAAATCTACCGTATGAAAGTTGCCTGCATCGATAGCTTTTAAGCAGTCTTTCATTGTTTTAACAGACATCAATTCTTTTCGACTTGGCCCTGCATTGACATGACAATGATTGCATACCTGATTGCATAAATAGCCCAAGTTTATTTGAAGTATTTCAAAGCTATCAGATTGCAAAGGCAACTGTTTGAATTTCTTAAGTTGTTTTGAGAATGGAGGTATCTCTATTTTATTCAACTCAGCAATGTCTTTTCGTGTCTTTTTTGAAACTGTAACTTCTACAGGAGCTTCTTTCACCTGTTGTAGGGTCTTTCTGACTTTTTTATATATTTCGACTCTGTCCTTTTCAGTATACTTTTCCATATGCTTCGTACCTATAAAAATAATTTTATTCGTTGAGGTTCCAGTTGTACTCGAGATAACGAATTTTTGTTTTTTTGTTCAAAGGAACTTCTGAATACTTTTGTAAATAAGATACTAATGTTCCCTTTTTAACAAAGTCTTCCTGATACCATTCAAATATTTTTGAAAGTTTTACTTTTTTCGCATCCATTATATTTCTTTCCTTGTCATTGACAAACTTATGCATCAAGGATTCCAAATGCATTTCGATATTTTGTTCTGTGAAGGCACTATTAAACAGTGGTGGACAAGAAAAAGAAGCACAGTTCACACCTACATGTATACGTGGATCGTTAAATTTTTTACGTAATATTTCATGCTCAATCTGATTTAATGTATAGGTTTCTCCGCCTACAATTGCAAAAGAATGGTGCCATGCGTCCTTTCCTTTGATTCGAATATCTAAAATACTCTTTAACGGGTAGTGATCTAAAATCAGTTGAATCGTGTAGGCATTATAGGCATTTATCCAAAACGCTTTTTCTTGATTGTCGGACCAACTATCTTGCACTTTTGTCTTTTGGAGATATGCAATGAAATTCGTTAAATCTTCAGGATTTTCTTTGGCTCCTTTGTAGGACATTACACCGTCATCAGTACAATAATCTTGCAAAAATGAATTGAATAGTTCTGTTTGAGCATTTGTATTGATTGAAAAACTCAGCAATAGAATTAAGGAGAAAAGGTAGTTCATAATAGGTAAATAAATAGAATTTTTATAGTAGTAGTATTCTAGGACAAAACATTACAAAAAGTCTTTCAATTCTTCTCCATGGGTAAGTTTAAATCGTTTTCTAAACAGGTAAACTATTATATACAAAACCGGAGTATCTAATAAGGCAACACAAATTTTAAATAAGAATCCTGCCCATACCAAACTCGCAAAACGCTCCCACGAAATCACACCAAAAACACAAAGTAACAAGACAACCGTGAACGTATCGATGAATTGCGACGAGAAAGTGGAAAAATTATTACGCAACCAGAGATACTTACCATTTGTTTTTTGTTTCCAAAAATGAAAAATTCTAATATCAATAAATTGGGCGAACAAATAAGCGAGCATCGAAGCTAAAACCGCAACAGGCGATAATCCAAATACCGTTGTGTAGGTTTTTTCATTTACTGGGGACCAACTTGTAGCCGTTGCCACATCTCCAATAAGCACAATCAAGATTGAGAAAAAGGAAGCTATGATTCCAGTTATCACGACTTGATTTGCTTTTTTCTTACCGTAAACTTCAGATATAACATCTGTAATTAAAAAGGTTATTGGATAAGGCAACAAGCCTACAGAAAGTTCAAAAGGAAACCAACCGAAAGGATTCCAATAGAAAAATTTTTGAAAAATTAAATTACTAACCACTAAAGAGGTTATAAAAAGACTGCCAAGAATTAGATAGATATTAGCAGCAAGCAACTTGTCTTTTGTATTCATAAGCGCGTATTTGCACGAATATACAAAAATTCGACTTTTTTAAACAAGGATAATTTAAGAGAGTAATTTTAAATAACATATGAGTTGCAATTACTTTTTAGACTCAAAATATAGCTATTCCTAAAACAATGCTTATTTTTGCATTCTAAATTAGAAAACTAAACAATATGAAAGCATATATTTTCCCTGGACAGGGTGCTCAATTCTGTGGGATGGGACTTGACTTGTACGAAAATTCTGAATTGGCAAAAGAATTATTTCAACAAGCGAACGCTATTTTAGGGTTTGACATTACAAAAATCATGTTCGAAGGAACCGCTGAAGACTTAAAGCAAACGAACGTAACACAGCCTGCAGTATTTTTACATTCTGTAATTTTAGCCAAAGTATTGGGCGATGATTTTAAAGCCGATATGGTAGCAGGACATTCTTTAGGAGAATTATCAGCTTTAGTTGCCAATGGAACTCTGTCTTTTGAAGACGGTTTAAAACTAGTTGCCAAAAGAGCAGATGCTATGCAGAAAGCATGCGAATTAGAGGCTGGTACTATGGCAGCAATTTTAGGCTTAGAAGATACAGTTGTAGAAGAGATCTGCGCGGCCATTAATGGTGATGTTGTTGCGGCAAACTTTAATTGCCCAGGGCAATTGGTAATTTCAGGTGAATTAGAAGCGGTAAAAGCTGCTTGTGAATTGGCAACTGAAAAAGGCGCTAGAAGAGCTTTATTACTACCTGTTGGTGGTGCTTTTCATTCACCTTTAATGGCACCTGCAAGAGAAGAATTGGCTGCTGCTATTGAAGCAACACAATTCAACACTCCAAGTTGTCCTGTGTACCAAAATGTAGTCGCCAAGGCAGTTATTGACCCTAAAGAGATAAAAGAAAATCTGATTGCTCAATTAACAGGAGCTGTAAGATGGACTCAATGTGCTCAGGCAATGATTTCGGATGGTGCTACAGAATTTATCGAGGTTGGACCTGGGAAAGTTTTACAAGGCTTGTTGGCTAAAATCGATAGATCAGTGGCTAGAAGTGGAGCAGCTATCTAGGGCTAATGGCTAACGAATAACGGATAACCGATAACCGATAACCGATAACCGATAACGAATAACGAATAACGAATAACGAATAACGAATAACGAATAACGAATAACGAATAACGAATAAATTAAAAAACCTTCTTTGAAATTTCAAAGAAGGTTTTTTATTGCACTACAATTGAAATGTTATTTCTGGGCTTGCTGCCATTTCCAAGCAGAATCCAAGGCTTCATCTAAAGAAAGTTCTGTTTTCCATTTCAACTCCTTATTCGCAAGGGTAGTATCTGCATACGCTGCAGTAATATCACCTTCTCTTCGTCCTACAATTTTATAATTTAATGGGAATCCAGATGCCTTTTCAAAAGCCTTTATCACTTCCAATACAGAAGAACCTTTTCCTGTACCAATATTAAAAAACTCATAGTTCGTTTTGTTTTCCTTTTGTAGCAAACGACCTAAGGCAGCGATATGTGCTTTTGCCAAGTCAACAACATGAATATAATCTCTAACGGCTGTACCGTCTACTGTAGGATAATCATCTCCAAAAACAGATAATTCTTTACGCATTCCTGCGGCAGTTTGCGTAATAAAAGGAATTAAGTTTTGTGGCACACCTAGGGGCAATTCTCCAATTTTAATACTTGGATGCGCTCCAATAGGATTGAAGTAGCGCAAGGCTATAGCGTTCAATCCAAGGGCTTTACACGTATCTCTTATTAAAATCTCACCAACTTGCTTCGAATAACCATATGGAGATTCAGCAGGTTTTACAGGAGCACTTTCTGTTATTGGCAACTGGTCTGCTTGTCCGTATACCGTACAAGAAGAACTAAATATAAAATTATCAATATTACGAGCGGTCAATTCTCCTAATAAATACACCAAAGTATTCAAGTTGTTTTGGTAGTATTCCAAAGGTTTTGAAACACTTTCTCCTACTGCTTTGTATGCTGCAAAATGAATTACTCCGTCCACTTCATGTGTATCAAAAAATTGCTTTACATCTTTTTGAACACGTAAATCAATATTTACATAAGTAGGTTTTATACCTGTAATTGATTCTATTTGATCTAACACGTCTATGGAAGTGTTTGACAAATTATCGATAATGAGTACCTCATAACCTTCATTTTGTAATTCTACTACGGTATGAGATCCGATGAAACCAAGTCCACCTGTAACGAGTATTTTTTTCATTTTGCTCTGGTTTAATTCTATTTATTTAAAAAATCTTTTATTGTATTAATTATAAAATCTTGTTGCTCGCTATCCAATTCGGTATGCATTGGCAATGCAATCACTTCATCGACCAACTGATTAGTTATTGAAAAGTCGGCTTCGTTATACCTACTATCTACATAAGCTTTTTGTTTGTGGAGAGGAATTGGATAATAGATTGCACAAGGAATATTTTGCTCTTGAAGGTGTTGCATTAGTGCATTTCTATCTGCATCAACAATTCTCAATGTATATTGATGAAAGACATGACAATCACAGCTTTCACATATCTGAGGTGCTATAATATTTTTATGTCCTTCAAACCCTTTGGAGTAATAACGTGCCGCATTTTGTCGAGCCGCATTATAGTCATCTAAATGAGTTAGTTTAATTCGTAAAATAGCAGCTTGAACACTATCCAATCTCGAATTCACCCCTACAACGTCATGGTGGTATCTTTCATACATTCCATGATTTACAATCCCTCTAATGGTATGTGCTAACGTATCGTCATTTGTAAAAATAGCACCTCCATCTCCGTAACATCCTAAGTTCTTAGACGGGAAAAATGAGGTCGTTCCAACATCACCAATCGTCCCCAGCTTTTGTTTTCCATTTTTTGAATTATAACTCGCACCTACCCCTTGAGCATTGTCTTCAATCACGAATAGATTGTGTGTATTTGCAATTTCCATAATGGCGTCCATATTCACAGCACGTCCAAACAAATGCACAGGTACAATTGCCTTGGTCTTGGGTGTAATCGCTTTCTTTATGGCATCAATTGAAATATTCATATTGTTAATATCAACATCGACTAAGACGGGGGTTAATTGCAAAAGAGCAATTACTTCTACAGTTGCGGCGAAGGTAAAATCAGTTGTAATTACTTCATCTCCGGGTTTTAGCCCCAAGCCCATCATTGCTATCTGCAAGGCATCAGTTCCGTTAGCGCAAGGAATTACATGCTTTACTCCTAAATAATTTTCTAAGTCCTTTTGAAAACCGTGTACTTCAGGTCCATTGATAAATGCAGTGGATTGAATGACATCAATTACAGCATCATTTATTTGATTTTGTATTTTCTCGTATTGACCTTTTAAGTCAACCATTTGAAGTTTTTTCATTTCGTCGATTTTACGTTAAATAGAATCACAAAAGTACAAATAAATTCAGCTGCGACCTTATAGAAAAGATGTAAATACTTGTTCTTATTTGCAGGTCAAAATGACCAACTCCTTTTCTAAACTCTGTGCAAAAATAACAAAAAAAAACACATTAAACGTATATTATACATTTAATGTGTTTTTCAGGATTTGAAAAAAACCTAAGACCGTATGCTAGTTATCAGCAATAGTACTATTGTCTTTCCATTCGCTTACACTGGCAATCTTTGAATTCTCATAGTCTACTTCAAGTAAGGTATCTCCTTTCCAAACGAACCATTTCCCTACTTTATTCCCTTTGTAATAATGAGCAATGGTTGTCTTCTTTCCTGAAGTATCGAATTGTATCCATTTTCCAGTAAGTTTCTTATCGGTATCGTAATACCCTTGTTCTTTTACCTCACCTGTCTCATAAAAGAAAGTAACCTTCACCAGATCTCCATCTTTTTCGTAAACTGGTTTAATAGTCTCAGTTGCAGCTGCACCTTGAGCACTTAGAACAATTGAAGTAAGAACGAATAATGTTATAAATAGCTTTTTCATGTGGGATATATTTTGATGATTATACCTCAAAGATACGTATAATTTTACATTCTATACATGTTTTGGTAACATTAATTTAACATTGGGCGAAAGATTTAACATTGGACATGCTATCAGAACCAAAAATCAACGCTTAAATACCAATTTTGACTGCTGATATCGGGTGACCAATCGCGCACTAATCGGATGGGACCCAACACAGAATTATAGCCATACTCCACCGCATATCCAGAAAAAATATCTTGAAACACAGCTCCGTCATTAAACACATCCAAATCCGTTCTAGCATAATTTGCAATGGCACCAATACTGTGGTTTTTCACAATTTCATAGCGTATTTCAAGCATCCCTTTTAGATAGGAATGATTTTGATAATACTCAAATTCATAACCATAGAAGGGAATATGATTGTTGATCATATTTTCACCATAGCCTCCAAGAGCGTATAAGAATTGGTTGGAGGTATTGTCTTCAAAAGTAACACCGCCTTCCGCTGTAAGATGAAAGGAAAGCTTATCGAAAGCTGTCTTTACGCCAGACAATTTTAATTTCAATTGACAAAAGGGGTTGAAATTGTCATTGTAATCTGTTGAAGTCATATAATATTTAAATTCACCATCTACTAAAAAACCATTTTTTGGAAAAAACTTATCATCGTATGAATCCAATTTTAAATAACTAACTGCATTTAAGTAATTGCTTTTATCAAAAAAGAAGGTTTCTTGTCCTTCTTCTCTGACCAAGGCTTTCGTATACGTTTCAATTAGTTTATATTCCAAGCCCACGCCAAGGGCAAACTTTCTATTAAAAGTAGTTTGTACGTAAAACATGGAAGTAAAATCTAAATAATGTTTATTGATCGAATTTACTTCTTCTCCGGCATAGCGCACATCGGTACTCAGACTATTAAATCTAGAATTCAAACCATAGCTGGTATAAAAACCATTGTTTACAAAATAGTTTAGGTTCGCCCTAATATTATCCCCAAAAATCATGTCAGCGGAAAAGATATCATTCTTTTGCAGCATGTGCTTGGTTGTAAAATTCAATAAAAAGCTGGACTTATAAAGGGGGTCATAGTGCAAACCTGCCTTTACAAAACTATGCGTCTTGTTCTCCTTAACGCCAATATGAAGTACATTTTCATTATTCGGAAGTTTTTCGAAATGGTATTTTATCAAATCGAAATCATTCGAAGAAGCCAACCTGTTAATCTTAACATTCAATTCCTTGTAACTGATAGAATCACCTACATCCAAATTCATCTGTCCTTTGATATACGCTCTTGAATAGTGCTTTACGGGATTGATCTGAATCCAATCGATACGCTGCTTTGTTGGCGGTTTTATTTGCTCTTTTTTCGTTTTCTTCATTTTATTAGATGCAGCAAGTCTTTCGAACACCTCCTGAAATTCGGAACCTACTTCCTCTCCTATCTCGATAATAGCTCCAACATCATCAAAAGATGTAACCCCAAATTGTGATAAATCAGGCCGAATATGCACATCTAATTTTTTTATTTTCTCTTCATCTCTACCGTACATCTGATAATTTACAATCTGATTCAATACATCGACTACAGTTTGAATTTCGTCATTTTTATCTAAGGTTCCTTGCACATCTACACCAATAATATAATCTACCCCTCTGCGCTGCATTTCTTCAACCGGAAAATTATCAGCAACACCACCGTCTATGTATAAAGAACCTTCAACCTCCATAGGATCTAATAAAGAAGGTAACGATGCACTTGCCCGCACTGCCTCTGCCAAATGCCCAGAATCAAACACCTTCATTTTTCCAGATTCCAGATCTGTAGCCACGCAGAAAAACGGAATGGGCAGTGTTTCAAAATCATTAATGGTATGTACCGATTCAAACAACCGATTCAATTCACTATATACCGACTGACCTTTTGCAATTGCTTTAGGCAATCTTATTTTCCCCTTTTTCATTGGAAAAGAAATCAAGTGTTTTTCTCCGTATTGTTTTTCAAAAAAAGAAGATTTATTTCGAGGAATGATGTCCTGTAGTAGTTTTTTAAAATCCAACGAGCGAATAATCGAATCAATTTCATTGGCAGTATAACCAGTAGCATAGAGTCCTCCAACAACAGCTCCCATACTCGTTCCTCCTATATAATCTAGTTGCAACTCCGACTTTTCTATGGCCTTTAATACTCCAATATGTGCAAAGCCTTTTGCTCCACCCCCACTTAATACAAGTCCTATTTTAGGCCGTGCATCTTTCTGCCCAAATACAGACGACAAGCACAGTATAGCCATATAAAACAGACTTTTAATTTTCATTACTTTTTTTTATAAATATAAAGAAAGATACGTTTCATTTAAAAATAATTATTTTTTATTTTTTTCCTGAAAAGCGACTTGTATTTTTGTGGCTTTAGCCCCCCCAACAACTGAGGTCAAACTTTCCAAACTCGCTTCTTTTACCCGCTTCACAGATTTGTAATACTGCAACAATGTTTCTACCGTTTGCTTCCCAATACCAGGAATGGTTTCTAATTCAGATTGTACTGCTGTTTTACTACGTTTATTCCTATGATGTGTGATTCCGAATCGATGCGCCTCATTTCTTAAAAACTGAATAATCTTTAAGGTTTCCGAAGTCTTGTCTAAATACAGAGGAACTGGGTCTTCTGGATAATAAATTTCTTCCAATCGTTTTGCAATACCGATAATGGCAATTTTATGACGCAACCCTAACAAATCGAGACTCTTTAAAGCCGAAGATAATTGCCCTTTTCCACCATCAATCACAATCAATTGTGGTAACTCGCTTCCTTCTTCATGTAAACGCTTGTATCTTCTAAACACCACTTCTTCCATAGAAGCAAAATCATCTGGACCTTCTACGGTTTTTATATTAAAATTACGATACTCCTTCTTACTTGGTTTTCCATTTCTAAAAACTACGCAGGCCGCAACTGGATGGGCTCCTTGTATGTTTGAATTGTCAAAACACTCAATATGTCGCGGTTCTTCAGACAAACGTAAATCTTTTTGCATCTGCGCCATAATCCTTTTTACATGTCGATCCGGATCTACAATTTTTATTTGTTTGAAACGATCTTGTCTATAGTATTTTGCATTGCGTTCTGACAATTCAACAATGCGTCTTTTATCTCCTAGTTTGGGAACTGTAACTTTAATGTCTTTTCCTAAATCTATCTCAAAAGGCACATAAATTTCTTTGGTGAGTGATTGAAATCGTTGTCGCATTTCTACAATAGACAATTCCAAAAGTTCCTTGTCTGTTTCACCGAGTTTTTTCTTTATCTCTGTTGTATGTGATTGAATGATTGCCCCATTAGAAATCTTAAAGAAATTGACGTATCCATAACTCTCATCGGAAATGATTGAAAACACATCGACGTTATTGATGGCTGGATTGACAACCGTGGAACGCGACTGATAACCTTCCAACAAATCTAATTTCTCCTTTATTTTCTGCGCTTCCTCAAATTTCATCTGTTCGGAAAATGCCAACATACGTTCTCTAAAAGAACTCAGTGATGATTTTAAATTTCCTTTGATGATATTTTTTATGGCCTTGATATCTGCACTGTAGTCTTCTTCGGTCTGAAGGCCTTCACAAGGTCCTTTACAGTTACCGATATGATAGTCTAAACAAACCTTGTATTTTCCTGTGGAGATATGCTGTGGAGACAAATCGAAATTACAGCTGCGCAATTGAAAGAGTTCTTTGATCAAATCTAGTAAAACACGTGCAGTTTTCACAGAAGTATAAGGACCAAAATATTCGGAACCGTCTTTAATTACTTTTCGCGTTAAAAAAACACGCGGGAAACGCTCTTTTTTGATACAAATCCACGGATAGGTTTTGTCATCTTTTAACATCACATTGTACTTGGGCTGGTATTTTTTAATCAAATTATTCTCCAGCAGCAAAGCATCTGTCTCTGTTGCAACAACAATATGTTTTACAGACCGTATCTTTTGCACGAGCACTCTGGTCTTTCCGTTCTCTTGTTGCTTGTTAAAATACGAACTTACTCGTTTCTTTAAATTTTTAGCCTTTCCAATATACAACAACGTATCATCAGCATCGAAATACTGATACACCCCTGGCGAACTAGGCAATGCTTTTACTTGTACTTTTAAGGATTCAGACATAAGCGCTAAAATACTAAATTCAGACAATTGATGAAGGGGTTATTGAGTTATTTAGTTTTCTCGTTGGCTAGTTTTCTTGTTGGATGGTTTTCTCGTTGACTAGTTTTATAGTCTGCTAATCGGCTGGTCATCTGGTCTTCTATACTGCTAGTTCGTGTGCCGCGCAGTGGGGAGCGTAGCGTTGAAAGTTACACATCGTTTTTCCTAATTGTCAGCTCGAGTGAGCCTACCCGTCTTTGGAGTATCAAAATCCATATGTCATTCTTCTTATTTGTTCCCTCGATCGGAGTTGAGAGGACGCTCTTGTTTGAAAGAAGTATTTTCTTAAGAACAACAAAGACTCTACTCTCTTCATTCCCTTTCTAAACCGCATCATTTTTTTACCTTATCCCAACTCTTTTCAAAAAACAAAAACTATATTGCACTAGAAAAGCACATAAAAAAAAACATGCTAAAAGCCGCAGCCCGCAGTCATTTTAAAACCTTACGAAATCAAAGTCTTCCTTCAGAACGCGAAGACTGGAGCATTGCTATTGCCAATAACTTACTCAAAATAGACATTTGGGATTCAATTTACTTTCACCTTTTTCTTACTATTGACGAACAAAAAGAAGTAGATACTGAACATATATTAAATATCTTATTTGCCAAGAACAAGGAGATCATCGTTTCAAAATCCGATTTCGACAAGCACAGCATGCAGCATTTTTTATTGACAGAAAATACGCGGATCAAAAAAAACAAATTCAATATTCCAGAACCTATAGATGGTATTGAAGTACCAACTTCAAAATTTGATGTGGTCTTTATCCCTTTACTCGCTTATGACAAACTAGGCAACAGGGTTGGTTATGGAAAAGGCTTTTACGATCGCTTTCTCAAAACTACCAACTGTATAAAAATCGGTTTATCTTTTTTTGAACCAATCGATCAAATAGAAGATGTGCTCGAGAGTGACATTCCATTAGACTATTGTATTACGCCTAAGAACGTACATCAATTTTGTAAATAACAGCAACTTCCATCTAGGAAAAGCGACTTCCTGTTAATTCTCACTCGATTTCGTACATTCTTGTTTATTTTTTCACATTTCAAGGGTTCTTTTAACAGCCTTTTGTATCTTTGAGCAAAAATAAATAGGTATGTCAAAACAGACAAAATTATCGAGATTCAACAACAATGTTCTTTCTAAATACCAAGTATACAACAGTGTATTTATGACATTGCCATTCGACAATGTTAGCAAAACAGGAACACTTTTACCTTTGTTTAACGAAACTTGTGTGGAAGGTTTTAAAGAAGGGAAAACACCTACCGAAATTGTAGAAGGTTTTTTTAACGAGTACAAATCAAATAGCACAGAAGAAGAACGTATTGGTTATATTTTTAAATTCATTCAATATATAGAGCGTCAGGTGGTGTTATTTGATGCCATTGAAGATTCTGCCTTTGCTGAAGTAAATAATATGCATGGTATTGGAACCATCAGAAACATCAAGGAAGAGGCAAGCTCAAAACGCGTTAAGGAAGACCTTCGCAAATACCTAGAAGAGTTTAAAACTCGTTTGGTATTAACGGCACACCCTACACAGTTTTATCCAGGTACGGTTTTGATCATCTTGTCCGACTTACAACAAGCCATTAAGGATGGGGATCTTCCATTTATTAAAAAATTGCTTTCGCAGTTAGGAAAGACCACCTTCTTCACCCAACAAAAACCAACACCTTACGATGAGGCTATCAGTTTGATCTGGTATTTAGAAAATGTATTCTACCATTCTATTAGTAAGATTTACGACTATATTCAAACACAGATTTTTGACGGAAAGTCCATCGACAACGAAATCATCAACTTAGGATTCTGGCCTTGTGGTGACCGTGATGGGAATCCATTTGTAACGACTGAAACGACTTTAAAAGTAGCGCGTAAACTGCGTCAAACTGTATTAAAAAACTATTATAGAGACGCTAGAGAAATCAAACGTAGATTGTCCTTTGCGGGTGTTCACGATATCATTAGCGATATTGAAGTACGTTTGTACGATAGCTGTATTTCTGAAGATGCACCGATACGTATTTCTAGTGATGCCTTACTAGAGAAATTACAGAGCATCAAGAAAATCATAAAAGATCAATACAACGGATTGTTCATAGAAGAAGTAGATACTTTTATCAATAAAGTAAAACTATTTGGTTATCATTTTGCGACCATGGACATTCGTCAAGACAGCCGCGTACACCACAATGTATTTACAAATATTGTTAAGGAATTACAGGAAAAAGGAGATACTACCTTCCCTGAAAATTACCTAAACATGTCTCCAAAAGAGCAAATAGAAGTATTGGCAAAAGTAAAAGGAAATGTAGATCCTGAAATGTTCAGCGATGATATGGCCTCTAAAACTTTGAGTTCTATGCATGCAATCAAGACCATTCAAAAAGAAAATGGTCCTAGAGGAGCCAACCGTTACATCATTAGTAACAACCAAACGGCTTTGAACGTAATGGAAACTTTTGCTATGTTGAATCTATCTGGTTTTGAAGATGGCTTGCATGTTGATGTAGCGCCATTGTTCGAAACAGTAGACGATTTGGCAATCGCTCCTGAAGTGATGCGTGAACTGTACAGCAACCCTGAGTATAGAGCTCATGTAAAAAGTAGAAATAACAAACAAAACATCATGCTTGGTTTCTCTGACGGAACAAAAGATGGTGGATACCTAATGGCAAACTGGGGAATCTACAAAGCCAAAGAAGAGCTAAGTAAGGTTTCACGTGAGTTTGGAATTAAAGTTATTTTCTTTGACGGACGTGGTGGACCACCAGCTCGTGGAGGAGGAAAAACATCTAAATTCTACGGTTCCTTAGGTCCGAAAATTGAAAATCAAGAAATTCAGTTGACCATTCAAGGGCAAACCATTAGTTCTAATTTTGGAAACTTGGATTCTTCTCAGTATAACATCGAACAATTATTAGGTGCCGGGCTTACCAATAAAATATTTAACGATCCTAAAAACGGCGAAATGCGTTCGGAAGATCGAGAAGTAATGGTAGATTTGGCTGAGACTAGCTACCAGGCCTATGTAGACTTTAAAGAGCACCCAATGTTTATTCCATATTTGGAGCGCATGAGTACCTTAAAGTATTACGGAAAAGCCAATATTGGTTCTCGTCCGTCTAAACGTTCAAAATCTACACAATTAGATTTTGGTGATTTAAGAGCCATTCCTTTTGTTGGATCTTGGTCACAATTAAAACAAAACGTACCTGGATTCTTTGGAGTAGGTACGGCTTTTAAGAAATACGAAGACGCTGGTGAGTTCGATAAAATTCAACAATTCTACAACCATTCTAACTTCTTTAAAACATTGTTGGAAAACTCTGTAATGTCCTTGAGCAAGTCTTTCTTTGAATTGACTTCTTATATGGCAGAAGACGAAGAGTTTGGAGATTTCTGGAACATCATTCACGATGAATATATCTTAACCAAACGTTTGTTGTTAAAGCTAACAGGTCATAAGGAACTTATGGAAAACTATCCTGATGGAAAAGCATCTATCGCCGTTCGTGATTCTATCGTACTACCTTTGTTGACTATTCAACAATATGCGTTAAAAGAAGTGCAAAACATGAACAGAGAAGGCGTTAGCGACCAAGAGCGTTTTGAGACCTTTGAAAAGATCATTACACGATCGCTCTTTGGAAACACAAATGCAAGTAGAAACTCTGCTTAAGTAGATTCCTCTTTTACAAATTCAAACATCCGGAAGACACTCGTTTTCCGGATTTTTTTTTTGGGGGGGGGAGTGTAGAGAGGAGTACGTAGAGAAGAGTACGTAGCAAGGGGTAAGTAGAGGGGAGCAGGTTCTCGATACAATTTTCTTCGCTTCACTATGAAAACCAGTTACAAAAGAACTCCTTCTTTCAAACAATTCTTTTTGTTTGGTAGCGAACTATCACTGTATCTAGAAAAATGAATCAAACAACACATTCGTTTTATTGCACATTAAAATAAGAATTCGCTAAACTTATTGAATAGCCGAGACATTGGCATCCATTTTCTAAATTCCAACCTTTTATTTTAGTAGCTTTAGTCATGTCTTGTTTGCGACAAAAGAACATTCACATTGCTAAGGCAAAAAACCCATTTTTTTAATCAAGCAGTTAACTTTAAAAAAGTCGATTATGAATTTAACCAAACTAAATCTCAACAACTTATCTTTAGGATTACTTCTACTATTCTTTACGAGCTGTGCCGTAACAATTTTAGCTCCATACGATGAAGTTACAGATACCAAAACTACCGAACTTCAAGAAACCATTATTTTAGAATTGAATCGATGGAATACTATTTACCAAATAAAACCAGACAGCATTGTATTGACTTACTCCAACAATTTAGATGTTTACAATCAATCCATCACAAAAACAGAACTGTTGCTCTCAAGGAATAATGGTATCGAAAAAAATAAAATTGTGGTAAAACAATTGGAAGGGCTTCTTGCCAACTTGAATGAGATGAAAGACATTCATAAAGAAGATAATATTCTGAGCGACGTTGACATTGCTGCATTTAAAACTATTTTAAATGTTCAGTTAGGCGCCATTCAAAAATTTCAACAAGTGAGAAAAGAAACCAATAAATAAAATCTAAAAAACAATTCACATGGCTTTAGAAATAGACAACCTGTTAGAAGAAATGCTAGGAATCGCCAAAAATAAATTTGGGGATGCCTATGCGGATGCAAAAGATTTTGCTGAAAATGAATTTAAAAAATTACTCCAAAACACCGAATTCCTAGCTCGAAAAGTCGCTAATGGAGAAATGACGATTGAGCGCGCAAAAAGGTATTTAAGAATGTCTAAAAACGCAGCAGAAGCAGTCATCTTAACTGTTGAAGGTATAGGGTTAGATGCGGCCGAGGAAACAATAAATGATGCCTTGGATCTAGTAAAAGACGCTGTAAACGCTGCTTTGCCCATTTCAATTTTATAAGAAAACACATAGCTCCTGCCCTACTCATTCATGGTACTCAAAATGAAACTCAAATGGACAGGAGTACTAGACTTGTCTCCTCGAGCGGAGTCGAGAGGTTGTAATTCTTTAACCAAAACGGTCTTCTAAAAGACAACCCAGCTGCCGCACGAATCCTTTCGTGTGGTTCGTTATTAATACATAAAACAACAAACCGCAGGAAAATCTCAGAAAATCAACCGACCAGTTCTAGACACATTTTTTCTACGCTTCACTACGTTGCGCTTTAAAAAAACACTCGACGCTCCAGTGGCGGACACTGACCGACACAAAAACCACTTAAAACTTAAACCTCAAAACTCAACACCTCTAAAACCCATTTCCAATCCTCCTCAAACCAGAGGTATCTAAAATTTTAATACGTTTTCCAGACAGTTCAATAACCGCTTCCTTTTTCATTTCGGAAAGCAAGCGTATCGCAGACTCGGTTGCCGTACCAATCACACTGGCAATCTCTTCTCTAGATAATTTGGCATCTATATAGCCTTCAGCATCCTCTCCAAAAGTTTCATCCAAAAACAATAAAGTATCTGCCAAACGTTCACGTACCGTTTTTTGTGCCATATTGGTCAAGGTTTCGTTGGCATCCTTTAAATCGTGACACACCACCTTAAACATATCTTTGGAAAACTCCTTATTTTCATCGAGCGAAGCAAAAATATCTTTTTTAGGAATAAAGCAAGCTTGCATATCTTCCAAAGCAACCACAGACAAACTAACAGGCTCCTCCCCTAACACAGAACGGTAACCCAACATATCGCCGTGTTTGATAAACTTCACGATTTGCTCCTTGCCATTGGCACTCAATTTGGTCAACTTGCACTTTCCTGCTTTGATACAATACACGCCATTTAGCATCATCCCTTCCTTAAAAATAACATCGCCTTTTTTAAAGGACAACTCATTTTTATGGTCCGAAACCTTTTTCAGTTCATCCTTAGACAGCTTCTTTAAACTGTTAAATTCACGTGTAATACAATGTTGACAATTTCCCATAACGAGTATAATTATACAAACAAAGGTACTTAATAATTATGATAAATATCACGGTCAATCGATTGAATTTGTTAGATTTTTGTATCCGTTTACAAAAAAAGGATAAATTTGTAGTTTATTTTAAAAAACCTAAAAAGTACTACACTATTACTAACAAAATTTTAGCTATTTTCAACATATGAAAAACACCCCTTGTTTTCACTGTGGTACCGATTGTACCGAAGCTACCAAATTGGTTTTTGACCAAAAGGATTTTTGCTGCAATGGCTGTAAAACGGTTTTTGAAATTCTCAACGAAAGTGACCTCACCTCCTACTACGATTTTGAAAAAACCCCTGGTAAAATCCCGGAAGAGATTCAAGGTAAATACGACTACCTTAAAAACAAGGATATTGTGACCAAACTGTTGGAATTCGATTCCGACACCACGAGCATCATCACGCTTTCCATTCCGTTTATCCATTGTAGCTCCTGTATTTGGATTTTGGAAAACCTATACAAACTAAACGAGCATATCTCAGCGTCACAAGTCAACTTCCCAAAGAAAACGGTACGTATTAGCTATGACAAAACTGCGGTCAGTTTAAAAGACATCGTCTTGCTCTTGAGTCGTATCGGTTACGAACCCGACATCAATCTGGAACATACAGAAGCCGATAAAAAAACCAAAACCGATAAAAGTCTTATCTATAAAATTGCCGTTGCCGGTTTTGCCTTTGGAAACACCATGTTTCTTTCTTTTCCAGAATATTTTGAGGTGGATGAGTTTTGGCTCAATCAGTACAAAATCTTTTTCAGGTATATTGCCTTTTGTCTTTCCATTCCAGTAGTTCTATATGCCGCTCAAGATTATTTTAAAACGGCATTTAAAGGTCTACGCTATAAAATGCTCACCATAGACGTCCCAATTGCTTTGGGGATTGCTGTACTTTTTATACGCAGCGCACATGAAATCATCACCAATACTGGTCAAGGCTATTTAGATAGCTTAGCAGGATTGGTATTCTTCCTGTTACTGGGAAAACTCTTCCAACAACGCACCTATAGTTTTTTGTCTTTTGAAAGAGATTACAAGTCTTATTTCCCTATTGCCGTTACCAAGATATCAGGCACTAAAGAAGAAAACATTCAAATCTACGATGTCATAAAAGGAGACCGTTTACTCATTAGAAACCAGGAACTCATTCCTATAGATGGAATTGTCATAAGAGGAAACACTTTAATCGATTATAGCTTTGTCACAGGAGAAGCCACACCGGTTGCCAAACAATCTGGTGATAAAATTTTTGCAGGAGGAAAGCAACTTTCAGGGGTTATTGAAATTGAAGCCATTAAAACCGTTTCTCAAAGCTACCTAACCCAACTGTGGAGCAATGATGTCTTCAACCAAAACAAAGAAGAAAAGTTTAAAAACATCACAGATTCCATTAGTAAGCATTTTACCGTTGTCATTCTAATTATTGCAATAGTTTCAGGTGGATATTGGTATATACATAATCCTAAAATTGCTATTGACGTGGTGACCGCTGTTTTAATCATTGCCTGTCCATGTGCCTTGGCACTCTCCGCTCCTTTTACCTTAGGGAATGTAATTCGAATCTTTGGCAAACACAAACTGTACCTAAAAAACGCAAGTGTTATAGAAAGTTTGGCCAAGATAAATACTTTGGTATTTGACAAAACCGGAACCATCACCGCACTAAACAAACAGCAGATTTCCTATGAAGGCACCACACTCAGTTCTGAAGAAAAAGAACAATTAAAAGCAGTACTCCGAGGCTCAAACCATCCTTTGAGTAGATCTCTATACGAATTCCTCCCCGAATCGAAAAACACCGCCGTTACTGCTTTTACAGAAACCATTGGTAAAGGTGTGGAAGGCACCGTAAACCAAAGTAACATAAGACTTGGGGCGGCAAGTTTTACACAAGCACCTAAGAACGACAAACACAACGAAACCGCCGTGCATTTTAGTTGCAACGAAACCTACAAAGGGAAGTTTGTATTTCAAAATCACTACCGTAAAGGTGTCTATGACATGTTTGAAAAATTATCAAAAAGGTTTGACATGCTCGTACTTTCTGGCGACAACGAAGGAGAAAAAGCACACCTAGAACAAACATTGCCTAAAGACACTACCTTAATCTTCAATCAAAAACCAGAAGACAAGCTAAACTACATCCAGCGTAAACAACGTTCGCAAAACCAGGTCCTCATGCTCGGCGATGGTTTGAACGATGCCGGTGCCTTGGCACAAAGCAATGTAGGTATTGCAGTATCTGAAAATGTCAATGTATTTTCTCCTGCCGGTGATGCCATTTTAGATGCAAGTGTTTTGGATAAATTGCCTAAATTTTTAAAAATTGCGCGCCAATCTATCAGCACTATCAAGGCGAGTTTTGCACTTTCTTTTCTGTACAACAGCATTGGTTTGTATTTTGCCACTACCGGGCAACTATCGCCTGTAATTGCAGCCATACTCATGCCTTTAAGTTCTATTTCTGTCGTCGTTTTTGTGACTTTGATTACTAATTATATTTCGTTATCTTTGAGAAGACCGTAATTATTTACCCCAAATAATTGCACTTAAACTTCGGCTAACCCCCAAATAAAGAACAAACATGATAATTATCATTTCGTTTGGATAGCGACGATAATATTTTTGTTCTTTGTTAAAAAATTTGTTTATGAGCATCATTTACTTTCTTATTAGTATCAGCTTGATTGTTGCATTGCTTTTCTTTTTTGCATTTATCAAAGCGGTAAAAAGCGGACAATATGAAGATGACTATACACCTTCTGTACGTATGCTTTTCGACGACACAATTCAGAACAAAACCACTAAAAAATAATCATTTCTAACAAACACTTAATTAATAAAAGTACAACAATTTTACTACGACAACAAGATTGTAAAAAATTTCATCTATGCCACCATTTTCTGGGGGCTTATTGGAATGGCAGTCGGACTACTTTTAGCATTTATGTTTTTATTTCCCAATATGACCAGTGGTATTTCATGGTTGAGTTTTGGGCGTTTGAGACCTTTGCACACCAATGCAGTAATTTTTGCCTTTGTTGGTAACGCCATCTATGCAGGTGTGTATTACTCCTCACAGCGTTTGCTAAAAGCCAGAATGTGGAGCGATTTCTTAAGTAAATTCAATTTTTGGGGCTGGCAGCTCATCATTGTCGCTGCTGCAGTGACCTTGCCTTTAGGATTTACAACTAGTAAGGAATATGCCGAATTGGAATGGCCTATTGACATTGCCATTGCCTTGGTTTGGGTAGCCTTTGGAGCCAACCTTATTGGAACTATTATCAAAAGAAGAGAACGTCATATGTATGTTGCGATCTGGTTTTATTTAGGAACCTTTGTGACCGTAGCAGTACTGCATATTTTTAACAGTTTTGAATTACCAGTAAGCTTCTTAAAAAGTTACTCAGTATATGCTGGGGTACAAGATGCTTTGGTGCAATGGTGGTACGGACATAATGCCGTTGCCTTTTTCTTAACCACACCCTTCCTTGGATTGATGTACTACTTCGTTCCAAAGGCAGCAAACAGACCTGTATACTCATACCGTTTGTCTATAGTGCACTTTTGGTCGTTGATCTTTATTTATATTTGGGCAGGTCCACATCACCTATTATATACCGCTTTGCCAGATTGGGCACAAAACTTAGGAGTTGCATTCTCTATCATGTTGATTGCACCTTCTTGGGGAGGTATGATTAACGGATTACTAACATTAAGAGGTGCTTGGGATAAAGTAAGAACTGATCCTGTTTTAAAGTTTATGGTCGTTGCCATTACCGGATATGGAATGGCAACTTTTGAAGGGCCTATGCTATCTCTTAAAAACGTTAATGCAATTGCTCACTTTACTGATTGGATCATTGCCCACGTACACGTTGGTGCTTTGGCATGGAACGGGTTCCTAGCCTTTGGTATGATTTATTGGTTGGTACCAAGAATGTTCAAAACAACCTTGTTTTCTACAAAATTGGCCAATACGCATTTCTGGATCGGAACTTTAGGTATATTACTCTATGCATTGCCTATGTATGTAGCTGGTTTTGTTCAAGCCTCTATGTGGAAACAATTCAACCCAGACGGCACTTTAATGTATGGTAACTTTTTGGAAACAGTAACACAAATTATCCCAATGTACTGGATGCGTGCTATAGGAGGTTCTATGTACATTGCAGGAGCTTTTGTAATGCTCTACAATATTGTAAAAACTATCAAATCTGGTAGTCCAGTGGAAGACGATTTAGCAGAAGCACCTGCCTTGACTAAAGTCAAAAAAGGTAGATTGCTGGGAGAAGGATGGCACCAACAACTGGAAAGAAAACCAGTACAGTTAACCTTATTGGCTACAGTTACCATCCTTATTGGAGGGGCTGTGCAGATCATACCTACCATTATGATAGATTCAAATATTCCAACCATTACAAGTGTAAAACCTTATACACCATTGGAATTGGAAGGAAGGGATTTATACATTCGAGAAGGTTGTGTGAGTTGTCACTCTCAAATGATACGTCCATTTAGATCGGAAGTAGAGCGATATGGTGAATATTCAAAAGCCGGAGAATTCGTATACGACCACCCGTTCTTATGGGGCTCAAAACGTACAGGGCCGGATTTGGCGCGAGAAGGTCAAAAATATTCAGACAGCTGGCATTTCAACCATATGTATGATCCGCAGAGCACTTCACCAGGTTCGATTATGCCAAGATATCAGTGGTTAACACACAATATCCTCGACACTTCAGATACTAAAAGTAAAATGGAAGCCATGGTTACTTTAGGTGTTCCCTATTCAGAAACTGAAATAACGAATGCGTTGGAAACCTTAGATGCACAAGCCTTAAAAATTGAGGAAAATTTAAAACAAGACCCGAACTTTGTTGAAAATTACAACGAAGAAAAAAGAGCAGCAGCAGCAAATGATGAAACTTTTGTTCCTATAAACAAAAGAGAAATTGTTGCATTGATTGCTTATTTACAACGCTTAGGTACCGATATTAAAGTCAAAGACACTCAAAAATAAAACCATGCTAAAATTTATCAAATACCACATGACAGAAATTGAAGGGATAGCTATCTATCCTATCATTTCGCTATTGATCTTTTTTCTCTTTTTTTCCGTCCTATTTTGGTGGGTTATAAGCTCAAAAAAAGAATACATCAACCAAGTGAGTCGCATTCCATTAGAAGAAGACGATATATTGAAAAACACTAAAAACTGAACACGATGAAAAAGAAACTTCCCATAGGACTGATACGAGTATTCTCCTTGTTTGTACTCGTTTTTATTGCTACAGAACTCATTGTTCCTGGTAGTGAGCTCGCTTTTACAGAACCTGTGATTGCAGCGTTTTTGCTTATTGTATTGCTCTTTTTAATCATTTTTGAAAAAATAAAAGAAGCTTCTGAAGCCTTGTACACAGATCATATTTCTAAAGAGGAACGCAAAACCTATTTTGAAGCAAAGGAAAAAACATCCATCAAAGATTGGAAAAGTTTATTACAAGCCTTAACCAGCTTAAAAGCCGTAGAAGAAGAACAGGATATTATCTTGGAGCACGATTACGATGGCATCAAGGAATTGGACAACGATTTACCACCATGGTGGTTGTATATGTTCTACGCAACCATTGTGTTTGCTGTAGTTTATTTGGGGTATTACGAAGTTTTTGGTGGCGACAACCAAACAGACGAATACAACCAACAGGTTGCACAAGCAGAAATTGCCATTGAAAAATACCGAAGCACTGCAAAAGTTATCGATATTAGCAATCTTGAAGTAAGCGATGATGTTGCAGCCTTGAATAAAGGAAAGAAAATTTTTAAATCTAACTGTGCTGCATGCCATATGGTAGACGGGCGTGGAAGTATTGGTCCAAACCTAACCGATGAGTATTGGATTTTAGGTGGTGGTATTAAAAATATCTACAACACAATTGCTGAAGGTGGTCGTGACGGAAAAGGGATGATTTCATGGAAAAGTAGTTTGAGTCCTGAAAAAATTCAACAAGTCGCAAATTATGTTTGGAGTCTTCAAGGCACCAACCCAGACAAAGCAAAAGCTCCAGAAGGAGATAAGTGGACTGAATAATATGGGTGCATACGCACTTCAATAGTTTTCAATAGAAGGATGCAAAAAGAAGAAGCATTTAGAGATAGCCTTGGTACCATGGACAAAGATGGTGCTCGAAAATGGGTATATCCGAAACAGCCGAAAGGTAGCTATTACAATTACAGAACCCAGCTGAGCTGGGTTCTCTTAGCTTGCCTTCTTGTTGCTCCTTTTGTAAAAATTAATGGCAATCAATTTTTCTTGTTTGACATCTTAGAAAGAAAATTTGTGATTTTCGGAGTACCTTTTTGGCCACAAGATTTTCATCTTATGGTGATTTCTATGATCATTGCTATTGTTTTTATTACCCTTTTTACAGTTGTCTATGGACGTATCTTTTGTGGTTGGATTTGTCCGCAAACCATCTTTATGGAAATGGTTTTCCGTAAAATAGAGTATTGGATAGACGGAGACAGAGGTGCACAGATTCGACTCGACAAACAAAAGTGGAATGCCGAAAAAATTAGAAAACGAACGCTAAAGTGGTTTGTCTTTTTTGTGATTTCTTTTATCATTTCAAATGTTTTCTTAGCTTATTTCATTGGAAGTGACACCTTGATTGAAATTGTTACTGATAACCCAAAAAATCACCTAAAAGGCTTATCGATGATTTTGATCTTCACAGGAGTCTTCTATTTTATTTTTGCCTGGTTTCGAGAGCAAGTTTGTATCATTGTTTGTCCCTACGGTCGTTTACAAGGAGTACTGCTCGACAACAAGTCTATCAATGTAGCCTATGATTATAAAAGAGGAGAAAAAGAACAAGGAAGGGCACTCTTTAAAAAAAATGAGGACCGTGAAATCACCGGGAAAGGAGATTGTATTGATTGTAAGCAATGTGTGCATGTTTGTCCTACTGGAATCGATATTCGCAACGGAACACAACTAGAATGTGTTAACTGTACTGCTTGTATCGATGCCTGCGACCATATCATGGAAAGTGTAGGGATGGAAAAAGGGTTGATTCGCTACGCGTCGGAAGATAATATCAAAGACAAAGCTCCTTTTTCGTTCAATTTGAGAATGAAAGGCTATACCGCTGTCTTAGGCGTATTACTCATCGTATTGGCAACCATGTTGTTTTTAAGAAACGACGTTGAAGCCACGATTCTCCGACTGCCTGGACAAAACTACGAGACGAAAGAAAACGGTATCATTAGCAATGTGTTTACCTATAAGGTTATCAACAAAACAAACAGAGATTTGGAACATATTCATTTTAAACTTGTTTCGCACAAAGGAACTATCGTATTGATTGGAAAAGAAAATTTCGACATTGAAAAGCAACAATATGGTGAAGGTACACTCTTTATTGAAATACCGAGAACTGCATTAAAGGATTCTAAAGAGATGCTGAAAATAGGTGTCTTTGAAAATGATATATTGATAGAAACAACAACCACTAATTTTTCTGGACCAAGACGGTTTAGATAGTTTTGAGTGCTAACTGTTTAGGGAGTAGACAATAGAGACTGCCCAGTGTGAGGAAACGGGAAACGGTCAACGAACAACGTAAAAACAAGATATGAAAAAAATAAATTGGGGCACAGGTATAGTTATCACTTTTGTATTATTCATTGGATTTATACTCTATTTTGTGATTAAGGCGAGTACAGACACTACGTACGAATATGATTTGGTTGCTGAAGATTATTACAAAGACGAATTGGAATATCAAGCAAAGATAGATAAATTAGAAAACGCAAAAACACTGAGTTCGAATATCGCAATAACCAGAACAGAAAGTGGAGTGACAATTGAATTTCCAAGCCATTTTGACTCAGAAAAAATAAAAGGAACTTTGTTCTTATACCGCCCTTCAGACAGGATTTTAGATCGCAGTATTCCTATCGTCCTAAACAACTTTACACAAGAAGTTTCAAAAAGCATCCTTATTGCGGGAAGATGGGATATTCATGTAGATTGGTCGTATGAGGGCACTTCGTATTTGTACATCCAAAAGTTTAATTTTTAAGTAAGCTTTGACATGTTTATAACTGCACTTATTTTTGGCTTGCTCGGAAGTTTTCATTGTATTGGTATGTGTGGTCCAATTGCTTTAGTGCTTCCCGTTCATCACAACAATACATTTCAAAAAGGTCTAAAAATTATATTGTACCATTTGGGAAGAATACTAGCCTATGGTTCCATTGGCTTCTTATTTGGATGGCTAGGCAAAGGATTGTACTTATCAGGGTTTCAACAGCGCTTGTCTATACTAATAGGACTTGCTATGATCGCTTCAATTCTAATACCTTCAGGCATTCTAAACCGTTTATCAATCACACAATCGAGCTACGTTTTTATAGGGAAGCTAAAGTCATCTTTAGCCCAACAATTGAAAAAAAAAGATGCTAAAGCTTTGTTTTCCATAGGGTTCTTAAATGGTTTTCTTCCCTGTGGAATGGTATATATGGCCTTGGCAGGCGCTATTGCAACAGCAACACCCTCACAAGGTTTTTTGTACATGTGTATTTACGGAATTGGAACAGCACCGCTAATGACTATTTTGCTCTATTTTAAAGATGCCTTTTCTATAAAATTTCGCAACAAAATTCAAAAGGCAATTCCAATTTTTGTCGTACTCATTGGATTGTTATTTGTTTTAAGAGGATTTGGACTTGGGATTCCTTTTATATCACCTTCAGATGCCAAATTACAGGTCTCCCCTAATGCAGAGGTTTGTTTGTAATGTTTTACAATCATAAATTTTTACAGCAACTATTTAGAATCTCTTAAAAATAATATTGTTTAGAAAACAATTATACCTTCGAACGGCAAAAGTTCGAAGGATTACTTACATTTGCACAAATTTAATGTACATGAAATTCTGGACAAAGACTTCTCGTTTTATATTGAAAAATCAAATTGTAATTCTAATTGCAATTGCTATTGTTACAGTACTTTTAGCCAGACAAACACAATATATAAAGTTCTCGTATACCGAAGCCAATCTTTTGCCAGAGGATCATGTTGAAATTATCAAGTACGACAATTTTTTAGAAATCTTTGGTGAAGAGGGAACGCTCATTATTTTGGCCGTTAACAATCAGGAAATATTTACTCCTGAAAAATTTAAAAACTGGAATCAACTTGCGAAAAGATTAGACTCCTTCGCTGAAATTGATTTCTCTGTTTCCATTGGCGAGTTAAAAGAACTCAAAAAAGACAAAGAAAACAAACGGTTTGAGATGGTTGCACTTCCAGAGGCTAGCTTCGATACTCAAGAAGGCATAAACACACTTAAAAAACACCTTTTTAACGACCTTCCATTTTACAACGACTTGTTGTTTAACAAGGATACACAGACAATCCAGACAGCCTTGTTCTTAGACAAAACAATTGTGAACACCAAGGAGAGAAAAGATTTTGTTTTCAATTATCTCAATCCAATCATTGCACAATTTGAAAAAGACAATGACATAGACGTTCGAGTTTCCGGCATGCCTTTTATCAGAACTATGAATTCTGAAAATATAAAGGCAGAGATGGGTATGTTCGTTGGGTTGGCCTTGGGAATTACAGCATTAATTTTCTTCTTTTTCTTTCGGTCATTTAGAGCCACATTTATTACGCTATTGGTAGTGAGTATCGGGGTTATATGGGCCTTCGGTTTTATTGGTTTATTCCGTTATGAAATTACGATTCTTACAGCGTTGATCCCACCATTAATCATTGTAATTGGTGTGCCAAACGCCATATTTATCATCAATAAATACCAACAAGAAATTAAAAAACACGGGAATAAAACGAAGTCACTGCAACGCGTTATTTCAAAAGTTGGGAATGCAACTTTAATGACCAATATCACTACTTCTGCAGGTTTTGCTACTTTTATTTTCACCAATAGTTCGCTCTTAAATGAGTTTGGAATTATAGCTTCTATCAATATCATGGCCATTTTTGTTTTGTCGATATTGATCATCCCCTCCATTTACAGTTTTATGGCCATTCCAAAAGAGAAGCATCTTAAACATTTGGAAAAGAAATGGATGTCGAAAATTGTAGAATGGATGGTGATAATGGTGCGCAACAAAAAAATAGCCATTTATACCATATCTCTTACGGTCATCATAGCTAGTATTATTGGGGTGTACAAAATTAGAGTTTCTGGAAGTTTGATCGATGACATGCCAAAAGACAAAGTTTTTTACAAAGACATTCTTTTCTTCGAAGAGGAATTTGGAGGAATCATGCCTTTGGAGATCATGATTGATACTAAAAAAGAGAACGGAGTTTTTAAGCTTTCTATATTAAAGAAAATAGAAAAACTAACCTCAGTAATAGAGACTACTCCAGGTTTGTATCGCACCACTTCAATAAACGATTTAGTAAAATACTCCAAACAAGCTTTTTACAACGGTAACCCAAAGTATTACCAACTTCCTACTTCACAAGAAAAGACTTTCTTGATGAATTATATCAAAAACTCGCAAGGAAATAGCAGTTCTTTTTTAAACACAATAGACGCCAAAGGCAGGTACGCTAGAATTACGACCTATATGAAAGATGTGGGGACCGACAAAATGGAGCGCATTCAGGAAGATTTACAGGCCTTGATAGATAAAGAGTTTAAAACGGCCAATTGTGAGGTTACATTGACTGGAAAAGCCTTTGTATTCTTGAAAGGAACGAATTATTTGATAAACAACTTAGTGCTGTCATTATCATTGGCTATCTTACTTATTTCTGTTTTTATGGGCTGGATGTTCCGTTCTATGCGCATGATATTTATTTCTTTAATACCGAACTTACTCCCATTGCTAGTTACGGCAGGTTTAATGGGGTATTTAGGCATCCCAATAAAGCCTTCTACGATACTTGTTTTTAGCATTGCGTTTGGAATTTCTGTGGACGACACTATTCACTTTTTAGCCAAATACAGACAAGAGTTAGTAGCCAACAAATGGAAGGTAAGAAAATCGGTATACAAGGCCTTGCGCGAGACTGGTGTAAGTATGTTTTATACCTCTATTGTATTATTTTTTGGGTTTCTAGTTTTTGTAGTTTCTAGCTTTGGTGGGACAAAAGCACTTGGCGGTTTGGTTTCTGTTACTTTGCTATTTGCCATGGTTTCTAATTTGCTTTTATTACCTGCTTTACTCCTTTCTTTAGAGCGCAAAATTGCGAATAAGAAAACTTTAAAGAAACCAAAAATGAAAATTATTTCATCGCATAAAGACGAGGATTAAGTAGCTCTTTTTAGGCTTACCTTCAACCTTTTTTAGCTAAAGGAAATGTAACACCAAACCAACATAAGTCCCAATCTATAAATTTCTAGCCGGACTGTTCTCTTCTTTTCTAATCGTTTTCCAACCAGCACTAGGGTTGCTAAAACCCACAAAACAATTGAAAAGAGTAGTATACTAGAAAAAGTAGTTACATAATAAGAAATTACGGATAAACAGATAAAGAGTGCTACTAAATTCAATACTATATACGCTTTCTGAGCAAGGGTATAAGAGAAGTAACTAGCCTTTCCCTTGTCTACATACAAAGACAAACTTTGAAGTGCTCCCGTCTCCGGAACCCAATCTGGACCTTTTATCAACAATGCGAGTTTTTGTTGTAAACTGGGTAGTTGTTTCATCTGAAAAATTAGATTTTGATAGTAATGAAAAACTGTAGTTAAAAAATCCCTTGAATTGACATCTTTTGTAAGTCCATAGGTGACGGAATCTGTCTCTTCCTGAAAAGTTCCAAACAAACGATCCCATAAAATCAAAACCCCTCCATAATTCTTATCTAAATAAGCTTCATTTGAACCGTGGTGAACTCTGTGATGCGAAGGTGTTACAAATATCCGTTCGATAATCCCCAATTTAGGTACTAAGGTTGTATGTAATAAGAATTGATAGAGACCAATGACCAAGTGCGTACCTAAGACTACTTTTGGTGTAAAACCTAACACCGGCATAAAAGACCAAAAAAGCACTCGTAATGCCACCTGAAATGGTGTTAAATTCAATGCAACTGTGTAATTGTAGTCCTCACTTTGGTGATGAATAATATGTGCTCCCCAAAATAAATTGATTCGATGTCCAGACCTGTGATAAAAATACCAGATAAAGTCAGACAAAAACACAGCCAAAACAAAGTAACCCATAGTTTCCGGGATACTTAACAAACGAAAGTGTTCATATAGAAAACCGTAGTAAAAATAAATCAATGGTACCATAAACAAGCTAGCTACCCTATCAAAAGCCCCCATTAATAAATTAGAAATGGTATTTTGAAAACGAAAAACACGTTTACCTTTTGATCTGGTCAACAAGTACTCTAGACCAATAATAAACAACACAAAAGAGATGACTAGTCCTAAATATTTATCTTCTTCCATAACTGCTCTTTATAAAAAAATACTCTCAAATTTAAAAATAATAACTAAAAAAAAACAGCAACTTTGACAAAAAATAAAGGTCTATACAATTGTAATTTCTTCAAACCGAAGCATTATATTTGTAGTTAAATCGTACACTTATGAAAAGAAATACCATTGCCACCCTATTAAAATCTAACGTCTCCTCTGCACCTGTTTACGTGAAAGGGTGGGTAAAAACATTTAGAGCCAATAGATTTATTTCTTTGAATGACGGTTCTACACTAGCCAACATTCAATGTGTTTTAGATTTTGAGAACACAGATGAATCCACCTTAAAAAAAATTACCACGGGTGCCGCAATTGCAGTACAAGGTATTTTAATTGAAAGTCAGGGACAAGGTCAAAAAGTAGAAATACAGGTTGAAAACATAAAAATATTAGGTGAAGCCAACCCTAACGAATATCCAATTCAACCTAAAAAACACAGTTTAGAATTCTTAAGAGAAAACGCGCATTTGCGCATAAGAACTAATACGTTTAGCGCTATTATGAGAATGCGATCTGCGCTGTCTTTTGCCGTACATAAATACTTTCAAGAGAACGGATTCAACTATGTACACACGCCAATCATAACAGGAACAGATGCTGAAGGGGCAGGAGAAATGTTTTCAGTTTCCTCTTTAAAAAATGATAGTCTTCCAAAAACAGAAGATGGAAAAGTAGATTATACTAAAGATTTCTTTGGGAAGGAAACGCACTTAACAGTTTCTGGGCAATTAGAAGCCGAAACCTATGCTATGGCACTGGGAAAAGTTTATACTTTTGGTCCTACATTTAGAGCTGAAAATTCCAATACCTCTCGACATTTAGCAGAATTTTGGATGATTGAACCTGAAGTTGCTTTTAATGATTTAATTGACAATATGGATTTGGCTGAAGATTTTATCAAGTATACGCTTCAATATGTGTTAGACAACTGTAAGGAAGATATTGAGTTTTTGGAAAACAGATTGCTACAAGAAGACAAAACAAAACCACTTGCAGACCGCAACGAAATGACCCTAACTGAACGTTTACAATTTGTTGCCAACAATGAGTTCAAACGAATCTCTTATACGGAGGCTTTTGACATTCTAAGAAATTGCAAACCCAATAAAAAGAAAAAATTTAAATATCCTATTGTAGATTGGGGTGTAGACCTACAAAGCGAACACGAACGTTATTTGGTGGAAAAACACTTTAAATGTCCGGTTATCCTGTTCGATTACCCTGCAACAATTAAGGCATTTTATATGCGTTTGAACGACGACGGTAAAACCGTACGCGCTATGGATGTATTGTTCCCTGGTATTGGTGAAATCGTAGGCGGCTCTCAAAGAGAAGAGCGCTTGGATGTATTGCAAAACAAGATGAAAGCATTGGACATTGACCCACAAGAATTGTGGTGGTACTTAGATACACGAAAATTTGGAACGGCAGTGCACAGCGGATTTGGGTTGGGATTTGAACGATTGGTATTATTCGCTACCGGAATGAGCAATATTCGCGATGTGATTCCGTTCCCAAGAACACCTATGAATGCAGCTTTTTAATAACAAATAATTGCTTGGCTATTCTAGGAAAACAAACTGCCATTGTCTCCCTTGAATTTGTATATTTGTATACCATGTTAAAACAAAACCTGCATCTCAAATTACTTCATAAACTTTCGCCTCAACAGATTCAATTGATGAAGTTGATTCAATTGCCTACGCAAGCTTTTGAACAACGGTTAAAACAGGAGATTGAAGAAAATCCTGCCTTAGATATTGAGCGTGAATCGGACCGTAGCGAAGACGAAATGCTGCAAAACGAATATGACGAAAATGATAGTGAAACGATAGAAGCTGAGGATATTAACATCGATGAATATTTAAGTGACGATGATATACCGGACTATAGACTGCAATCGAACAATTACAGTGTCGACGACGATGAGTATCAAGTCCCTTATGCCGCTGGGGTAAGTTTTCATCAGTCATTAAAAAGTCAATTAAACACCTACAGATTAAATGACGAGCAACTTGCAATTGCTGAGTTTTTAGTAGGAAGTGTCGACGAGAGTGGTTATTTAAGACGTGAACTTATAGATTTAGTGGACGATTTAGCTTTTACGCAGAACATCTATACCACGGAAGAAAATGTAAGCCAAATTCTATGTGAGATCGTTCAAAAACTAGACCCTATTGGTGTAGGAGCTAGAGATCTAAAAGAATGCTTGATCTTACAATTAACAAGCAAAGAAAAAACAAAACACGTTGAACTCGCCATTACAATTCTAGAAAAGAGTTTTGAGTTATTTGTGAAAAAACACTATAAAAAACTAATCGCCAAATACGAAATCACTGAAGAAGACCTCAAAGCTGTTATTAAATTAATTGAAAAACTTAATCCTAAACCAGGTAGCACTTTTGTTGGTAGTTCTAAGTTTAACAGTCAGATTGTTCCGGACTTCACTATACAAATTATTGATGGTGTATTGGAACTCAACCTAAATTCTAGGAATGCACCAGAACTTAATGTTTCTAGAGAGTATAACGATATGCTCAAAGGTTATCAGGAATCTAAAGAAAAGTCAAAATCTCAAAAAGATGCTGTGCTTTTTATCAAACAAAAATTAGATGCTGCAAAGTGGTTTATCGACGCAATTAAGCAGCGTCAACAAACCTTGCTGTTGACAATGAATAGCATCATGGAACATCAGCATGACTATTTTCTTACGGGTGATGAGCGCAAATTAAAACCGATGATTTTGAAAGACATCGCTGAAAAAATTGAGATGGATATTTCTACGGTTTCCAGAGTGGCCAACAGTAAATATGTAGAAACTCCATACGGAACAAAATTGATCAAGGATTTCTTTTCTGAAGCTATGAAGAACGATCAAGGCGAAGATGTTTCTACTAGAGAAATCAAAAACATATTAAAGAAAGTGATTGGTGAAGAAAACAAAAGAAAGCCATTTACAGACGATAAGTTGATGCAAAAATTAAAAGAAGAAGGTTATCTTATTGCACGTAGAACGGTAGCTAAATACAGAGAACAGTTAGATATTCCAGTTGCCCGTTTACGCAAAGAAATTGTTTAAGCTTAACCGCCACTTATGACATCCTCAAGGTTCTTCTCTATTGTTTCTATAGTATTTCACCCTATCGTGCTTCCTACGGCGGCAACTTTATTTGTGTTTATTGCAAAACCCAACACACTAGACAGTCAATTGAAACTCAATATTCTCGGTTTGGTTGCTGTATTTACGTATGCATTTCCTATCCTTTTACTGTATATATTAAAAAGAACCAAAAGAATTCACAGTTATGATTTGAAAGAAATTCAAGAAAGAAAGTCACCTATACTAACTATGTTAGTTCTTTTTTACATTTTAGCAACATTGTTTGGAGAAATAGTGCAGTTACATTCTTTAGCTATACTTTTTACTGGTTGTTCCATTTCACTAAGTCTATGTTATATTGCTTATGTAAAAAACATTAAAACCAGTATTCATATGATAGGCGCAGCTTCTGCTTCTTCTTTTTTATTGACTTTCAGCCATCAATACCAATTTAACTTGCTACTTCCTTTTGCCATCAGTTGCTTTTGTGGTGGATTGATTGCGCAAGCTCGATTGCGTTTGGATGCGCACAGTCTTAAAGAAATTATTTTTGGTATTGTATTCGGAATTTTGGGACAATTTTTAGCTTATAGCAATGTCTTAATAGCTTAGCAATATGTAGACCAACTTTAAAAAAAGTAGAAAGCCATACCCATACGTAAGGTTTTCATATCCAATTTTTCACCAGATTCCAAATAGGTATCTTTTTCAAAAAACGGTGACAATGCATAATTCACGAAGAAATTCCATGTTCCATACCCTGCAGACAAGGACAAACCATATTGGAATTTTTCAATTTCTGGAACTCTAAGATCTGATACGTTTCCTACTTCTGACACATACTTTGAAGAAAAATCAAACACATAACCAAGTGTTACACCCCCATATACGCGCCAAAATTTATATTTTTCTAAGGTAGATGTACGCCAACGAAATTCTATTGGCACTTCTATACTATGTGTTCTGTAGGTATTGTTATCATATGAAGTTTCTACTGCAAATCTACTAATTCCCATCTCTTGCGTTACAACTATGTTTTGAATATAAGTATTGTACGCATATCCAACTCCTAAGCCCATTCCAAAGTTCCTTTGTTTGTTAAATGGAATGTCTTTGACAAAACCTCCTGCTACCCCAAAGGAGAATCCATTTTGTAAAAAGCCTTCGGGTGTACTCGTAAAGGTATTGTATGAAATATTTAAAAACAGCTGATCTTCGAGATATTTAGGGTTTACAGAAATCGTATCTACCTGCGAATACAAAGCATTCGAAATAGTTAAAAATAGGAAAGTAAAAACAAATTTCTTCATAGATAAACGGTCGAAATTTAGATACAAAACAAATGTAACAAAAAAAGGCAGCAGTTAACAAACTGTTGCCTTTTTAAATAAGCTCGTATTAGGGTTATTTAAGATTTGCAGTCAAATCACCTTTTCTTGTAGAATAACTGATTTTAAGCGCATTTATTTCTCTTAATTCTTCTCTAATATCATGAATTGTTCCTACTCCACAACGCACATCAGATTTGATCGAGGTTGTCATATATGGAATTTCTTCTGGGTTATGTTTCTCTTGTTGACCATAAATAAAATTAGCGACATCACTAACATTTGCCAATTTATCATTCAGTTGAATTTTATCACCTGCTCCATATTTGGCACGATCTTCTGGTTTTACTTTTCCTACATATATTGTACTCACCAGACTTTTATGCTCCAATTTTTTAACTTCAGAGGCATTCGGTAATTTAGGTGGTTCAATCAACAAATCAGTTTCTCTCATTGTTGTCGTTACCATAAAGAAGAACAAAAGCATAAATACAATATCTGGTAGGGCTGCTGTGTTTACAGCAGGCAATCCTTTTTTCTTTTTTCCAAATTTAGACATATGGTAATTTATTTAGTTGGTTCTGCATCAGAAATAATCTGAGGATATGCGTTTTTAATTTTCTTAATTACTGCTTTTAGCTGATCGTTATCTTTATCGTCTAACAAGAGTAATTCTTCATAACTCATACCCGCATATTTTCCTTTTATATGCGTTTTCGCGTATCTATTTCTCAATTCAGTATAAGCCGCTAACAATTCATTTTGAACGGTTATATACATTCCATAAGAAGTTCCTCTATCACTTTGTACAGAAATAATTGCTTTGTTAGGGTGGTCAGACGAACTGTCTGAACGTTCACCGTTACAATAGTCACATTTCGTACCAGGAATATTGTCTACTATTTTACCAATACCTCCACCATTGTCTAAGAAGTCAATAGTTGCTTGCTTGATATCTTTAATTTCCATTTCCTCATCTTCAACTAACAATTGATCATTTCTATTGATGTTGATTTCAAAGATATTTTTCATTTTAACCACAGGTGGGTCAAAATTCTCTGGTGGTTTTTCAGATAATTTACGCGAGATTCCTGAGTCGACATCCATTGTTGTTGTGACCAAGAAAAAGATCAGTAACAAGAAAGCAATATCTGCCATGGAACCTGCATTAATTTCAGGGAGTTCTTTTCTTGCCATACTAATTTATTTTATGATTGATTTAACGCCTCCTAACAGGATAGAAGCTACAGCTGCGGCTCCTAATAGTACTGTATACCATATACCTGTACTTACCCATTTCGAATTTGCACCTGCTTCACCTCCTTCTAAAACTTCACCTGTAACATCTGTCACGGCTGTATCTGGAGCTAAACCATAAGAAATAGCTAAAAACACTCCCAAAACAACGAGTCCTAATAATGTTTTTTTAAGCGCTGCTGGTTTTTTCAGCAAACTAAAGATAGAGAACAATACTGTAATAGAAGCTACTACAATTAACAATCCGATAGAGAAGGAAACCAATGGTCCCACGATCCCTAAAGATCCACCTCCAGAAACGATCTCATCGTCTCCTGTGCTGATAATCTTATAGAAGAAATAAGCTGCTACAAGTGCTATCAACCCAACAAGGCCTTTTAATATATTTGTTAAATTCTTATTCATTGTTTTTATTTTTTATGTTTAACCAAAAGGTCAATTAGTGAGATAGAAGCGTCTTCCATATCATTTACAATACCATCAACTTTAGAGATGATGTAGTTGTAAAATACCTGAAGAATAATAGCCACTACCAAACCAAATACGGTTGTTAACAAGGCCACTTTAATACCTCCTGCTACTACTGTTGGTGAGATATCACCAGCTGCTTGAATCGAGTCAAAAGCACCAATCATACCGATTACTGTTCCCATAAACCCAAGCATCGGAGCAAGTGCAATAAACAATGACAACCAAGAAATATTTTTCTCTAACAATCCCATTTGCACACCACCGTAACCTACAACTGCTTTTTCAGCTGCATCTACGCCCTCGTCTACTCTATCTAATCCTTGATAGAAAATAGAAGCAACAGGTCCTTTTGTATTTCTACAAACTTCTTTCGCTGCATCAACACCACCAGAAGCCAATGCTTCATCAACACCATTTACCAATTTCTTAGTATTCGTTGTAGCCATATTCAAGTAAATAATTCTTTCAATAGCAATCGCTAAACCTAATATTAAAGCGACCAAAACAATACCCATAAAGAAGGGTCCACCTTCGATAAAACGTTGTTTTAAAACTTGGTGAAATGTTTCTGATTCCACAGATTCTGCTGCTTGTGCAAAAGCGCTTTGCGTTGCTCCAAAAAACAATGAACCTGTAATTGCAAGGATTGTAAATACTTTTTTCATTTTGATAAAATTAATTTATTAATATAATTAATGAGGGTTATAAAATAGTTCTCAATCTAAGGAAACACTGCGGAGAGGAAGGGATTCGAACCCCCGTTACAATTTCTTGTAAACACGCTTTCCAAGCGTGCGCCTTAAGCCACTCGGCCACCTCTCCAAAATAGATGCCTTCTTAGGGTCAGCAAGTAACAAAAAAATGTTCATTATATAAAAAAAATCATGTGTTTATTTACCTACAATATGTGATTTTATACACATTTTTATAAAATGACTTAAAAAAACAAGGCTCCAACTATTGTTTAGACATATGTACTTAGCTTAACAACACTCAATTTCTATGGTTTTGTTTCAAAAATTGGACCAAAAAAAAGCTGCCAAAAAAGGCAGCTTTCATATTTATATTTAAACAATTCTTATTCCATTTCAAAATCTTCCATAAATTTTGTCGTGTAATTTCCGCTTACATAAGCTGGATCATCCATCAACTGTCTATGGAAAGGTATCGTTGTGTTAACCCCTTCAATGATAAACTCATCAAGAGCTCGTTTCATTTTTCCAATTGCTTCTTCTCTGGTTTGCGCGGTTGTAATTAACTTTGCAATCATAGAATCGTAGTTTGGTGGAATTGAATACCCAGCATATACATGTGTATCCAAACGTACACCGTGCCCACCTGGTGCATGAAATGTTGTTATTTTTCCTGGCGCAGGTCTAAATCCTCTATAAGGGTCTTCTGCGTTGATTCTACATTCGATAGAGTGTAATTTCGGCAAGTAGTGTTTCCCTGTAATAGGGATTCCAGCTGCGACAGAAATTTGTTCGCGAATCAAGTCAAAATCAATTACTTGTTCTGTAATTGGATGTTCTACTTGAATACGTGTATTCATTTCCATAAAGTAGAAATTACGATCTTTATCTACCAAAAACTCAACCGTACCAGCTCCTTCGTATTTTATATACTCTGCAGCTTTCACAGCAGCTTCTCCCATTTTAAGACGTAAGTCATCTGTCATAAATGGAGAAGGTGTTTCCTCTGTTAATTTTTGGTGACGTCTTTGTACAGAGCAATCTCTTTCTGACAAGTGGCATGCTTTCCCAAAGGAATCTCCAATAATTTGAATTTCAATATGACGCGGTTCTTGGATCAATTTCTCCATATACATATCGTCATTACCAAAAGCAGCTTTCGATTCATATCGGGCAGAATCCCATGCGTCTTCAAGATCTTCTTCTTTCCAAACAGCACGCATTCCTTTACCTCCACCACCGGCAGATGCTTTTAACATTACAGGGTATCCTGCCTCATCTGCTAATTTTTTACATTCAGGAAAATCTGCAATTACACCTTCACTTCCTGGTACACAAGGCACACCTGCAGCAATCATAGTCGATTTTGCATTGGCTTTGTCTCCCATTCTATCAATCATCTCTGCACTTGCACCGATAAATTTTATATCGTGCTCTTCGCATAGGCTTGAAAACTTAGAGTTTTCCGAAAGAAAACCATATCCAGGATGGATCGCATCTGCATTTGTTATTTCTGCAACAGCCAATATATTCGACATTTTTAAATACGAATCAGTACTCGCTGGCGGGCCAATACATACGGCTTCGTCTGCAAATTTAACATGTAAACTTTCAGCATCTGCGGTAGAATATACCGCAACGGTTTTAATCCCCATTTCTTTACATGTTCTGATAACACGTAATGCTATTTCACCTCTATTGGCAATTAATATTTTTTTAAACATAATGATTTCAATTTTACTTAGTGCTATTGTAAGGAATTTACAACTAGCCAATCAGTGTTTATAAATTATGCTTTATAAAATTAAGAAGGGTCTACCAAAAATAATGGTTGGCCAAATTCTACAGGTGAAGAATCTTCGACTAAAATTTTCACGATTTTTCCAGAAACTTCAGATTCGATTTCATTGAACAATTTCATTGCTTCAATAACGCATACTACTGAGTCGTCAGAAACCACATCACCAACTTCTACAAACATAGGTTTGTCTGGTGAAGGTTTTCTGTAAAAAGTACCTATAATTGGCGACTTTATAGTTAGATATTTAGACTCATCATCAGCAGGCGCTGCAGGAGCGGCAGCTGCTGGAGCAGCAGGAGCGGCAGGCGCTTCTACTGGAGGAACCACTTGAGAAACTACTGGAATTTGAGCAGTGGCTAATGGTGCTTGCTGCACAATGGTTGTTTCTGCAGCCCCGGCCCCTGTTTTCACAGTGATCTTAATATCTTCCATCTCTAATTTTACTTCACTTGCACCAGATTTGGCGACAAATTTTATCAAATTTTGAATGTCTTTAATTTCCATAATATTCTTGATTATAATAATAAGTGTACTAAGTTACGTTTTTATTTATGAATTGTATGCCCATTTTAAATAGACTGCACCCCATGTAAATCCACCACCAAAAGCGGCAAATACGATATTATCTCCTTTTTTTAATTGTTCTTCATAATCCGCTAATAATAGAGGCAAGGTAGCAGATGTGGTGTTTCCATAATTTTGAATATTGACCATTACCTTGTCCATATCTAAATTAATTCTTCGAGCAGTTGCTTCGATGATCCGTTGATTCGCTTGATGAGGAGCCAACCAATCTACATCTTCATTGGTAAGGTTGTTGCGTTCTAATAGTTTTACACTCGCATCAGCCATGTTCGAAACAGCGTATTTGAATACTGTTCTTCCTTCTTGCTTTATATAGTGTTGTCCTTTTTCTAAAGTCTCAGCTGAAGTTGGCAATAAAGAACCTCCTGCTTCAATACGCAAAAACTCTCTTCCTATACCGTCACTTCTTAAATACTCATCTTGTAACCCGAGTCCTTCTTCATTCGGTTCAAATAATGCGGCACCGGCACCATCTCCAAAAATAATACAAGTAGTTCTATCGGTATAGTCAACGATAGAAGACATTTTATCTGCACCAATCACTAACACTTTTTTATACCTACCCGATTCTATATACGTCGCCGCAGTAGACATTGCATATAGAAAGCTAGAACAGGCTGCTTGTAGATCATAACCGAAGGCGTTTACAGCGCCAATTTCAGTAGCAACGAACACAGCCGTTGAGGCCACATTCATATCTGGCGTTGCTGTACCAATAATCACCATGTCTATTTCAGCTGGATCTAATCCTCTTTTTGCAATTAAATCTTGAGCTGCTTTTACCGCCAAATATGAGGTTGGTTTGTCGGCATCTTTTAAGATTCTTCTTTCTTTTATTCCTGTACGCGTAAAAATCCACTCGTCATTGGTTTCTACTAAAGTTTCTAACTCTTTGTTTGTAAGAGCGTAGTCAGGAACATATTTTCCTACTGCTGTAATTGCTGCAGTTGTTTTACCCATAATTTGTAAATTTATAGACCTTTTTGAATATAAAACTAATCGAAAAAATCAAAGGTCAAAAGTAATAAAATTTCTTTTACAAGAAGGCCATAAAAAGCCGATAATTATACTTTTTCACTCTAAAACACCAAAAAACCCTCTAAATAAGAGGGTTTTTCTTAATAATCTTTAAAGGCAATTACGCTTCTGTTTCTACAGAATCAATTACTATTTGTCCTTTATAGTACAATTTACCTTCATGCCAGTGAGCTCTGTGGTACAAGTGTGCTTCTCCTGTTGTTGGATCTACAGCTACTGTAGGAGCTACTGCTTTGTAATGTGTTCTTCTTTTATCTCTTCTTTGTTTAGATATCTTTCTCTTAGGATGTGCCATTGTGTTACTTTTTATCTATTAATAAATCTTTTAACTTCCCCCAACGCGGGTCCGTTGTATCTTTTGTATCTGTTGTATTATTTTCTATTTTATATGCTTCCAATCGATCTTGCGCTTCTGACTTAATGGTACCATCCTCAATTCCTGGCCTCACTCTTTTAGCTGGAATTGACAAAACCAACATTTCAAATATCGAATGCCCGACATTTATTTTGTGTGCTGAATGGGGAATATAGATGATTTCTTCGTTTCCATCATCATAACCTTCTCCAAACTTCACTATTAAAGACATTGCTCCTTTTACTTCTAAATCAAAAGGCTCTCCACTTACATCGCAAGGAACATTAACAGTCCCTTTAGAGGTAAACGTCATCTCTAACAAGGTTGACTTCTTTACAAAATCCAACTTTACTTTTAAAGCGGCTCCCATAAACTCGTCGTATTGAAACGCATCAAAGAACGTATTATCAATCTGATATTCAAATTCATGCTTTCCTTCCTTTAAACCTATAAAAGGAACATCAAACGTTTTCATTTCTTTCATCTTGAACACCGATTTGAGCGTGCAAAGATATGAAATTTCATTTTATTTCATAGAAAAGAAACTAAAAATTATACATTAATATTGTTTTCTAGACTTTAAACTGTTTTTTGCCAGTATTTTATAGTCTTTTCGTGTCTTAAATATTTTCAACGCCGTAAACAAAGCTTCCTTAAAGGAAGAGGCGTCGGCCTCATTCTTTCCCGCTATTTCAAAGGCAGTTCCATGATCTGGTGAGGTTCGAATTTCCGACAAGCCTGCGGTAAAATTCACCCCATTTCCAAAAGAAATAGATTTAAACCCTACCAATCCTTGATCGTGATACATAGCCAATACCCCATCAAATTGTTTGTATTTCTCCGAACCAAAAAAGCCATCAGCAGCATAGGGACCATACACAAGTTTTCCAGATTCCTGAATATGTTCTATCGTAGGACGAATGACAGCATCATCTTCTTCTCCTATAACACCTTTATCTCCACAATGAGGATTCAACCCAAGAACAGCAATTTTTGGTTTGTCAATCCCAAAGTCTTTAAGAAGAGTATCATACATTATTCCCACTTTCTTTTCTATCAATTCTTTAGTAATTGTCTCTGCTATTTTTGATACTGGCACATGCCCAGTTATAAGCCCCAAACGCAGACTGTCTGTCATTAAAATCATTAGGCTTTCACCTTCTAACTTCGATTCTAGATATTCAGTATGACCAACAAAATCAAAAGTTTCTGATTGAATATTATCTTTACTTATTGGTGCAGTGATCAATACGGCAACTTTGTTTTCTTTCAATGCTTTGGTTGCAGCCTCCAAAGACAATAACGCCGCACTACCCGACTCTTTTGTTGGCGTTCCTAGTGAAATAGCAACGTCGTCTTTCCAGACAGAAACAACATTCAATTTCCCATGAACTACACGGTCTACAGACGCTACTTCTTGTATACGCAACTCAGACTCCAAAGCTTTTTTATGAAACAACACTGCTTTCTGAGAAGCAAATAACACAGGTGTACAAAAATCAAACATGCGCTTGTCTTCAAAAGTTTTTAATATTACCTCCAAACCAATACCGTTCAAATCACCTATTGATATTCCTACTTTTATTTTTTCCTCTTTGTCCATTCAAGTACTTTATTATGCTTATTTTTGATGTCTCAAAAGTAATCATTTAAATTGAATATTGTATGTTCACAGGTATTATCGAAAAATTAGGTAACGTTGAAAATATTACCAAAGAAAATGACAATTTACACATTGCCATTTCTGCGGAGTTTACTTCTGAATTAAAAATTGACCAAAGTGTTGCTCACAATGGGGTTTGCCTAACTGTTGTGGCTATAAAAAACAACACCTACACCGTTACTGCCATCAAAGAAACCTTGGATAAAACTAATTTAAACAATTTAGAAATTGGTACTGAAGTGAATCTGGAGCGCGCTATGAAGTTAGGCGACCGTTTGGATGGACATATTGTGCAGGGCCATGTTGATCAAACTGCAACATGCACACATATTGAAAACAAAAACGGAAGTTGGGAGTTTACATTTACATACAACCCAAAACTAAACAATATTACAATTGAAAAAGGTTCTATTACTATTAACGGCACCAGTCTTACTGTTGTAAATTCAAAAATAAATGAATTTAGTGTAGCCATCATCCCCTACACTTATGAACACACCAATTTTCACAATTTCACAGTTGGAACGGAAGTGAATTTGGAATTCGATGTTATTGGCAAATACGTCTCAAGACTCATGGAAGTAAAAGGATAATTCATCTGTCAGGAAACAAAAATCATCACAGACGAACTTATTCTTTTCTATTCAATAATACTAAAATAGTTTTCACGAAAAACTGCTGTACATTTATTATAATTCAATTTTAGCTTCTTTCTTAATTCTTAGAAGTATCTTTGCCAGATAATTGAATTTTTTACACATGCGTTTTACTGAATTAAAACTAAACACTCCATTACTTAACGCCTTAGATGAATTAGGATATGATTTCGCTACTCCTATTCAGTCAGCAGTTTTTTCGGTAATCTCATCAGGCCGAGATGTGGTAGGTATTGCGCAAACGGGTACAGGAAAAACTTTTGCATACCTATTACCTATATTACGACAATTAAAATATTCAGAACAAAAACATCCAAGAGTACTCATTGTGGTTCCCACAAGAGAATTGGTCTTGCAAGTTGTCGCTTCTTTAGAGAAACTTACACCCTATATTAATACACGCATAGGCGGTGTATATGGAGGCGCCAATATCAATACACAAAAGCAATTGATTTTTGACGGTTTAGATATTTTAGTATCAACTCCTGGTAGACTAATAGATCTAGGTGCAAGTCGTGTTCTAAATTTAAAAAAGATTCAAAAACTAGTTTTAGACGAAGTCGACGAAGTGTTAAATTTAGGCTTTAGACATCAATTGATTACTGTTTTGGATATGCTTCGAGGTAAAAAACAAAGTATTTTGTTTTCTGCAACGATGACAGATGAGGTTAAAGAAATCATCGACTCATTTTTCAAATCTCCAGAATATATTGAAGTAGAGCGAGCCGGAACTCCACTAGAGAAAATAGACCAACAACTATATCAAACTAAGAACTTTTACACAAAAGTTAACTTAGTTAGTCATTTAATAGCAGACAAAGACAACTACAAAAGAGTATTGGTATTTACTAAAAACAAGCGTGTTGCCGACAAGTTATTCTCAGAGTTTCAAAACAGCGGGATTAGTGATGATGTTTCCGTGATTCACTCCAACAAATCTCAAAATTTCAGATTGCAAGCTATTCAAGGCTTTCAGGAGGGTATGCACAGGGTATTGATATCGACAGATGTACTTGCTAGAGGAATCGACATACAAGGCATTACGCATGTAATTAATTTCGACATTCCTAAAGATGCAGAAAACTACATCCATAGAATTGGTCGAACAGGACGTGCAGAAAACGAAGGAAACGCTTTGACATTTGTCACAGAACAGGATGAAGAAATTCTATCGGAAATAGAAGGTTTGATGGATCTTAAAATCCCTGTAATCGATTTCCCCGAAGCCGTTGTGGTTTCTTCAAAAATGACAGAAGATGAAATACCAAAAGAAATCATCAAGCCATACCAAAAACAACGCTCTAAAGAGCATGCTCCTGGCCCTGCCTTCCATGAAAAGAAAGAGAAAAACAAAAAAACAAATCAGGGAGGTTCTTACAGAAGAGAGTTGGCGAAAAAATACAAAAAACCAAAAACCAGAGGACAAAAAAGGAAGTAGTTTTTTATTATCCCTGCACAATGAATAATTACTAGTAACTAGGTAGCAGGTAGCAGGTAGCAGGTAGCAGGTAGCAGGTAGCCAATCTAAACAAAAAAAAATCGCCTTTAGTAAGGCGATTTTTATTTTATAGAAAGAAATACGTTTCTTATTTGTACACTTCTTTTACAAAGGCATCATAAGTAACTTCTTTTTCTTTAAAAGTGATATTTTCTTTATAGAAATCTAACAACTTTTTACTTGTCAATTGCTCTTGTAATCTTTTTGCTTCGTCTTGATTACTCAATACTCTATTAGCAATGTCTTCCAGTTCTTTTTGTTCTGGATTCATATTACCATATTGTGCCATTTGACCTTTTATAAATTCAATAGCATAAGCCTTCAATTCTTCGTAATCTAATTTGATATTGTTAGTCGTCATGATTTTACTTTCAATCAATTGGTAACGCAATCCTTTTTCTGACTTTTCGAATTCCTCAGCAGCTTGTTCTTCTGAAATTGGGTTTTCACCGGCAGTAGCTAACCATTTTTTCAAAAATTCAGCAGGTAAATCAAACTTTGTATTTTCTACTAGATACTCAGTAACACCGTTTAACAATTGTTGTTCCGATTGCATTTTGAATTGATTTTCAGCATCTTCTTTGATCTTCTCTCTCAATCCTTCCACACTATCGACAGAACCATCAGCAAACAATTTATCGAACAATTCTTTGTTCAATTCTGCTGGTTCAACTTCTGTAATTTCTTCAACAGTAAATTGCAAATCGATTTCCAATCCGTTAATTTCATCGTGTGACAATCCTAATGCACCCATTAATTTATGACTATCTTCGAACAAACCTTTAGATTTCAATGCAATTACATCTCCTACTTTTGAACCGATGAATTTTTTAAGATTTACTTTCCCTTTCAAATCGGCCAACACAACGCTTGACTTCTTTTCAATTCCTTTTTCTTCATTTGAAAAAGTTCCAGAAACGTTATCACCTTCAGCAACTTCTTCTTTAGGAAGTATTTTCCCATAACGCTTTTGGATGTTTTCAACTTCTTTATCGATCAAACTATCTTCAGCGACGATGTTGTATTGTGTGATTTTTTTCTTCGCACTTAAATCAATATCAAACTCAGGTGCCAAACCTAATTCAAATTCAAATGTAAAATCTTCTGTATCCCAAGAAAATGCTTCATCTACTTTAGGCAATGGATTTCCTAAAATATCTAACTTCTCTTCAGTCAAAAAAGTATTCAAAGATTCCTGCAACATTTTGTTAATCTCATCAATCATGATCGATTTACCATATTGCTTCTTCACCATTCCCATTGGCACATGTCCTTTTCTAAATCCTGGGATATCCGCTTTTTTACGGTAATCTTGCAAAATTGTCTCTACTTTGTCTTTGTAGTCAGTAGCAGCAATATCAACCTTTACAACTGCGTTCAATGCGTCTATACTTTCTTTTGTAATATTCATCTTGATTCTTTGGTGTTTAAATTCCTTAAAATTGGGTGCAAAAATAATACTTTTTTATCAAATGGACAATCATTAATTAGTTCTATTTCAAAGGCTTTTGTTCCTCTTCCAAAAACACAGAAAACAGAACCGACCTTACTCCCCATAACAACAAACTAAATAGCAATGCTGGGAAAAACCCTTCCACTTGAAATCCGCTTACCATATTACTAGTCATCAGTATGATAGTAGCGTTGATTACGAGAATAAAAAAGCCCATACTTAATATGGTAACTGGCAGTGTAAGCAAAATCAGCAACGGCTTTATAAAGGTGTTTAAGAGTGCTAGCACGGCTGCCACCCATATAGCAGCTGTGTAATTAGTAACATGTACTGAAGGCAATAGGTTTGAAAGCAACAATACTGCTGCACCAGTCAATAAAATTTTTATAAATGTTTTCATCTGTTTAGTTTCATTTAAGTAGACCAATAACATGCCAACTCGCATAACAAGCTCCTTTTCTGACAAAAAGTCGCAACACTCATGTATTCGGGTAAAAAACAGATTTTTTGGCAGACACTTAAATGATAATCTGTTTATTACTTGTTTTAAAGTTAACAACAAACACATCCAACCAATTAACCTTAAGCACCTATTTACTAAAGAACCCGAGTGTTTCTTTTAAAAAGTCTCTAGGATTTTCGGCATGCAACCAATGTCCTGCATTCGGAATGGTCACAATACTGGAATTTCTAAAGTGCGCGTTTATCAACCCATAATCGTCCTCAGAAATATAACCTGAATTGGCACCTTTTAAAAACAACACTGGTCCTTCATATTCTGTAAAGGCCGGAAGTGGCGCACCAATTTCATTATTATGCGCTGTTAAACTCTCTAAATTGAAACGAAAATCTAATTGCTCTTTGGTTTTCCTGTATACGTTTTTAAGTAAAAACTGACGAACACCTACTTCTTCAATATACTCTTTCAACACAGCATCGACTTCTGTACGTAAACTAATTATGGAAAAATCAACAGCATTTAATGCCTCTAAAATCTGATCATGGTGAGGAGGATAATTTCGTGGTGCAATATCGGCTACCAAAAGTTTTTCTACCCGCTCCGGATATTCAACTGCAAATAACATTGCTGTTTTTCCTCCCATAGAATGCCCCAATAGGTTTACAGAAGACAATTTATGAAAATCCATATAATGTAGTAAATCTTCGACCATCAATTCGTAATCAAAATCATCCGAATGAAAACTTCTTCCGTGATTCCTCTGATCAATAAGATGTACTTCGTATGACTGAGACAATTGATTGGATTGTGACTTCCAATTATCACCCATTCCAAAATAACCATGCAATATGAGTAATGGCGTTCCAGTCCCTTGAATTTTTGAATGTACTATTTGCATTTTGGTTTTTAGTTTTTAGTTTTTAGTTTTTAGTTTTTAGTTTTTAGTTTTTAGTTTTTAGTTTTTAGTTTTTCCGCCTTTGGCGGAATTTGGATTGCACCCTTACTATTTCAGACAATATAACTATACTATAAACTTCGAAACTCTGTAATGTAGACCCTTGTGAGATTTTTAACCATCATAAAACAACGCTAACCAAAACTCACTACTTAACATCAAGTATTCTGTTCTCATATTAAGTACTATAAACTAAATACTTAATTTATGAATGTACATATTGACAACATTTTCTAAACCTAGATACAACGACTCTGAGATTAAGGCATGACCAATAGATACTTCATCTAAATAAGGAACATTTTGCGCAAAAAAAGCGATATTCTCCAAACTTAAATCGTGCCCTGCATTAACCCCCATTCCAAGAGTATTTGCCAAGTTCGCTGCATCTGCATACTTCTTTACAACGTCTTTATTACCCTTAGCGTATTCGACCGCAAAATTCTCTGTATACAATTCAATTCTATCTGTTCCAGTATTAGCCGCAGCTTCAATCAATTTTAAATCTGTATCAATAAAAATAGAAGTTCGAATTCCGGCATTTTTAAATTCCGAGACCACCTCTTTAAGATAGGTTTGATTTGCAATGGTGTCCCATCCTGCATTAGAGGTTATATTATCTATAGCATCTGGCACTAGGGTAACCTGCGTTGGTTTTATTGCCAAAACTAGTTCTTTGAAGGCTTCAATTGGGTTTCCTTCAATATTGTATTCCGTCTTCACAATTTCCTTTAAGTCATAAGCGTCTTCATACCGAATATGTCTTTCGTCAGGCCTAGGATGAATTGTAATTCCTTGCGCTCCGAAACTTTCTATATCCGTAGCTACTCGCAATAGGTTTGGTGTATCCCCTCCTCTAGAATTCCTCAATGTGGCAATCTTATTGATATTAACACTTAATTTTGTCATGTGAAATATTTGAATTACGTCGGCTCCCATCAAAGCCATTTAAAAACGCAAAAGTACATCATTTTACACTAATTTTTACTATTTTGCAGGAATTAGAAACACCTATGGAAATAAAAGAATACATCTTAAACAACATAGTGGCAGCAAGGCTTGACAGTACAATTAACGAGGTCAAAAAAAACACTCGTATTCAAGACTTTAGCCACTTACCAATTATTGAGAACAAAAAACTTGTTGGCTCCATCGCAGAAAGAGACCTCTCTACTATAGAAGACGGCAGCAAAACATTAAACGATTTTCGTTATGTGTATTCCTATTTTTTCGCTACAGAAGACGATAATCTAGTAGACCTTGTTACATTATTTGCGCTTCATGAGACCACCTTACTACCTGTTCTTAACAAGCACAAAGAATATATAGGATATTACGATTTAAATGATGTGTTAAATGTATATGCCGAAACCCCATTTCTGAAAGAGGAAGGTGTTGTTTTGGTCATTGAAAAGGAACTCATTTCTTATTCTATGAGTGAGATTGCTCAAATAACAGAAGCTAGCAATGCTAAACTCCTAGGTCTATTTCTATCAAACGAAACTGACAATACAGCGCAAATAATGCTAAAGATTAATTCAGAAAACATCAATGAAGCCATTCAATCCTATCGAAGATACGGCTACAGCGTGCTTTCAAATCATAAAGATGACTCCTATATAGAAGAGTTAAAAAACAGATCGGACTACCTACAGAAATATTTGAGTATTTAACCTCTAAACACAGCCAATGTGCTGAAACGGTTTAAAATATAAAAACATACCACATGAAAAAAGTTGCCATTTTTGGCCAAGCCTATAAAAATACAGATCGTCAATATTTTGAATTGCTCATAGAGAATTTACAAAAGTTTCAAATTGAGATCTATATTGAAAAAGAATTCACCTCTATTCTGAAATCCCTTGGCGTAGAAAATATTGACTACCCTACCTTTACAAAACACGAAGACTTAGACAATTCCATCGACGTACTTTTTACTTTAGGAGGTGATGGAACAATCCTCAATGCTGCCACTATCGTTAAAGATTTAAATATTCCTATTTTAGGAATCAATACTGGTCGCCTTGGATTTTTAGCTACGATTCAAAAAAAAGAAATTGAGAACACCATTCAGTCACTCATGGCAAAGGAATTTACCATCCAAGAAAGAGCTGTACTTCAAATAAAATCAAATAGTGGAAACTTAGATTTTGACGGCATTAATTTTGGATTGAACGAGATTACCATTGCAAGAAAAAACTCGACTTCAATGATTGGTGTTGAGGCCTATCTTAACGATGAATACTTAACTACATATTGGTCTGACGGACTTGTGGTAGCCACTCCAACTGGCTCTACAGGATACTCTTTAAGTTGTCATGGCCCCATTGTCATGCCAGAATCTAACAATTTTGTACTCACGCCAATTGCGCCACATAATTTGAGTGCTCGACCTTTGGTTATACCGGACAATACGATTATCAAACTCAAAGTTATTGGCCGTGAAAAAGAGTTCTTTTTAAGTTTAGATTCTCGCGTCTCTACGGTTCCTTTCGAGACGGAATTAACCCTTGTAAAAGCATCTTTCCACATTAATATCATACAGATGAATCAGCAAACTTTCATCAACACCCTAAGGGACAAACTTTTTTGGGGAGAGGACAAAAGAAATTACACCTGATATCAAATAGAGACATTAAAGCTGCATCCAATGTAAAAACAAGGAACTTCAGTCCTTTAACCACAATAAACGCTCTTAAAATTAGTTTATAAAAAAAGACGGAGCATATCGCTGTGAAACAATTTGAAATAATTATATTTGCTCCCTATTTTTAATTATGAAAAAACGGTATCTTTTTTTTCTTATCCTCTGGATTACACAGCTTTCAAATGCCCAAGTACATGAACTTGGAATTTTTGCAGGAGGGAGTAATTATGTGGGTGACATAGGTCCTACTACTGTTATAAGACCAAATGCCTTTGCGTATGGCCTTATTTACAAGTACAACACGAATCCAAGAATAGCCTATCGAACAACGCTAACTAGTATGCGGATTTGCGCTAAAGATGCAAATGCCAGCAACGAAATTAGACAATCATTTGGCAATGAAATAGACAAAGATATTACAGAAATAACTGCAGGGATAGAGTTTAACTTTTTCGAATACAACTTATCACACTGGAAATACACAAGTACGCCTTACTTTATTTTTGAACTTGCCGTGTATCAGTACAAAAAGGCAGTGAGTTTGGCCACCAGTGTTCCCCCCGAAGTTAATTTTAATTACGAAACTGAAAGAGGGATTGCCATTCCTTTTGGCATCGGTTATAAATCACAATTGTTTGACAGGTTTGCTTTTGCCATCGAAACAAGATTACGTTATACGTTTACAGACGATTTAGACGACGGCTTATTAATTAAGGAAGAGGTACTCACAGGGCATCCTGAAAATGCAAAATTTAACGACCCAGACACAAACGACTGGTATGTATTTACAGGGGTTTCTATTGTTTATACTTTTGGAAGACCTCCATGTTATTCATCAAAAAGACGCTAATGGATTACACCTCGAAAATAGACCCAAATAAACTACCTAAACATGTAGCTGTCATTATGGACGGGAACGGACGTTGGGCAAAGAAACAAGGCATGGCCAGAATATTTGGTCATAAAAACGCTATAAAATCTGTTCGAGACACTGTAGAGTTTGCTGCCGAGATTGGTATAAAAGCGCTTACCTTATATGCCTTTTCTACAGAAAACTGGAACCGTCCTAAACTTGAAGTAGACGGCCTGATGAGTTTGCTCATTGCTTCTTTAAAAAAAGAGCTACCTACATTCCAAGAAAACAACATAAAATTAAATGCCATAGGTAATCTTTCAAGTCTTCCAAAAAAAGCGTTCAAAGCTTTGAACGAAGTTATTGAAGAAACAAAAACAAACACTAGAGTTACACTCACACTTGCTTTAAGTTATGGTTCGAGAGAAGAAATTGTAAACGCAGTACGCAATATTTCAAAAAAAATTGTTAATAATGACCTTTCAATTGAAGAAATTGATGAAAATATTATTAATAATCATTTATATACAGTTTCTTTGCCCGAAGTTGATCTCGTTATAAGAACGAGTGGAGAACAAAGGATTAGCAATTTCTTACTTTGGCAAATCGCATACGCAGAGTTTCACTTTACGGATGTTTTGTGGCCAGATTTTAGAAAAAATGATTTTTACAAAGCCATAGTAGAGTATCAGAGTCGTGAACGACGCTTTGGAAAAACAAGTGAACAAATCGAGGATTTAAATGAATAGAGTCAAAATATTAGTTCTTATTCTTAGCATCATAGCTACTCGTAGTTTTGCTCAGGACACGGAACTCCCCCCAACTTCTGAACCTGTTTCATTTGAAAAAGGAAAAACGTACATACTTGGCGAGCTAAGTGTGGTAGGTGTCAACCAATTTAGTGAAAAATCGGTAAAGGTATACTCAGGTCTTAAGACCGGACAAGAAATAAAAATTCCTGGAGATAAACTTTCAAGTGCTATTAAAAAACTATACGGAACCAAACGTTTTAGCGCTGTTGATATCTACGTTATAAAAATTGATGGCGATACTGCTTATTTAGAGTTTAATGTAACCGAATTGCCACAACTGAATGAGGTAACGATTGTAGGTGTGAAAAAATCAAAAGCAAAAACGATTAAGGAAGAAGCAGCTCTTAACAAAGGAGAAATGCTTACAGATAATCTATTGATGACGTCTAAAAACTACATCACAAAAACGTACACAGACAAGGGGTATTTGAAAACCAAAGTAAATATAAGTACTAAAAAAGACACTTCTGAAGTCAACGCTAAAGACATGTTGATTCACATCGACAAGGGTTCGAAAATTAAAATTAAAGAAATAAATTTCCACGGAAATAAAGACATCTCAGATGCCCAACTTAGAAGCTATTTGAAAGACACCAAGAGAAAATTCTGGGGACGATTTTGGAAAACTTCTAAATACATTAAAGACAAGTACAAAGACGACATCCAAAACTTACTCGACGAGTACAGCGAATTGGGTTACCGTGATGCTCGTATAATATCTGATAGTATCACTTGGAACAAAGATGGTAAAACCATAAATTTAGACATTCACTTAGAAGAAGGGAAACGCTATTATTTTGGGGATATAAAATTCTTAGGAAACAGTAGTTATACTACCGCACAATTGCAAAGATTCTTGCGTATTCAACAAGGAGATGTTTACAACGCAAAAATATTAAATGAACGTGTAAAAGGAGACAACACACCAGATTCCGAAGACATCACATCTTTATACCAAAATAGCGGCTACTTATTTTCTCAAGTAAACGCTGTTGAAACTAAAGTTGACAATGATAAAATTGATGTAGAAATACGTATCCATGAAGACGATCCGGCAACTATTAAAAAGGTGCGTGTTAAAGGAAATGAAGTAACGAACGACTTCGTTATTTACAGAGAACTTAAAACAAGACCAGGTGATTTGTATTCTAAAGAAAATATCATTCGATCTATACGTGAAATCTCACAATTAGGATTTTTTGACCCTGAAAATGTGACTCCCGATCTACAACCAAACTACGCTGATAAAACCGTAGATATCGACTATACCGTTGTTAAAAAAGGTGCCAGCCAAATTGAGTTACAAGGTGGTTATGGTGGTGGTTCTTTTATTGGAACTTTAGGACTTTCTTTTAATAACTTTTCGATTCGGAACTTATTGAAAAAAGAAGAATACAAACCTCTACCTATGGGTGATGGACAGTCATTAGCCTTGCGTCTTCAAGTAAGTCGTTATTACAGCACACATAGTTTTTCATTTTCTGAGCCATGGCTGGGAGGTAAAAAACCAAAATCGTTTTCTTTTTCTATTTACAACTCAAGACAATATCAAGTAGATTATAGAAATAATGACGTTGATAAAAGCAAACGTCTTAATATTTTAGGAGTTACTATAGGCCTTGGACAGAGATTGCAATGGCCAGATGATTTCTTTACCCTAAGCCAAGCAATCAGTTACCGACAATACGATATCAACCAATACAATATTGGATTGTTAAATTTTGAAAATGGAACAGGTGCATCTAACAATCTATCTTACAGTATTACCTTAGGTAGAAATTCGTCTGGTCCGAGTAGAATATTCCCTACTACTGGTTCTGAATTTAGCATTGGTGCGAAGTTTACATTACCACATTCTTTATTCAGTAAAACAGATTATAATGACTTAGAGAACAATCCAGAATATTATGATTATTTCAATGGAAATGGATTAGAATCCGACACCAAAATAATCAATACAGGAAAAATTAATCAAGCCAAATTTAAGTGGTTAGAATATTATAAGTTGAGTTATAAATCGAAATGGTTTACACCGCTTATTGGAAAATCAGTATTGATGACAAATATTGAATTTGGATATCTAGGTTATTACAATTCCGATTTAAAGGACATTCCATTTGAACGTTATTATGTGGGAGGTGACGGCTTGCAACAAAGTCAATTTGACGGACGTGAAGTAGTTGGATTAAGAGGTTATGAAAATTCTAGTCTTTCAGCAAGTAATGGAGGTACTATTTTCAATAAGTTTTCAATGGAAGTGCGTTACCCAATTACATTAAAACCATCTGCGTCTATCTATGCTTTAGGTTTTGTAGAATCAGGAAACTCGTATCAGGATTTTCAATCATTCAATCCATTCGATGTTAAAAGAGCTGCAGGGTTAGGAGTTCGAATTTTTATGCCTGCTTTTGGACTGTTAGGAATTGATTTTGCACATGGATTTGACCCCATGCCAGGGCAACTCCAAAAATCTGGATGGCAAACACATTTTATAATTGGTCAACAGTTCTAATTTATTATATTTGTTCGTACCGCTTTATATTTAAGTAGCAATGTTTAAAAAATATATTTTAATACTATTCATCATAAGTACAGCAGTTGTAGCTCAAAAGCCACAAACTATTGCTTATGTGGATATGGAATATATTTTAGAAAACATAGCTGAGTATAACAAAGCACAAAAAAAGCTCGATTCAAAAGCGGCAGAGTGGCGCAAACAAATTGAAAAGTCTGCAAAGGAAATTGAAAAAATGAATGCAGATTTAAACAATGAAAAAATTCTTTTAACCGAGAATCTAATCATAGAAAAGCAAGAAGAAATTCACATAAAAGAAATTGAACATTCAAAACTACAAGCCAAATATTTTGGCGTAAATGGGAGTATTTTCGAAATGCAAAAACAACTGGTTCAGCCCATTCAAGATGAAGTTTTTAATGCTATACAACAAATTATAAAAAAGAAACGCTACGATTTTGTTTTTGAACGATCTAGCGATTTAATGTTATTGTATGCAAATCCAAAATATGACATCAGCAAGACAGTTATTGCCTACATTACCAAGTCTGAAAAAGAACGGGAAGCAGAAGAAGCAAAACTGAAAAAACAACAATCTAAAGAAGCGCTGCAAAAGCGTCTGGACGATCAAAAGAAACGTAGAGAAGAAAAAGAAAGTAAAGTAATACATAGATAAACATAAATCACACAATAATTAAATAGAAACGAAATGAAACATTTTAAAACTTTATTAGTAGCAGCAGTAATAACTTTAGGAATGAGCACTATGGCTCAAGCTCAAAAAGTAGCGCATATCAACTTTGAAGAAATTGTATCTCAAATGCCTGAAACACTAAAACTTCAGGAAGATCTTGAAAAACTTGGTAAAACTTACGGAGAAGAAATTACAAATGCTCAAAAACAATTAAAAGCTAAAATTGAAAAGTATACTGCTGAGGAAATCTCACAAACAGCTGCTCAAAATGAAGCTCGTATCAAAGAAGTACAGGTTGACCAGTCAAAAATTCAACAACTACAACAAGTAGCGCAACAAGAATTACAACAAAAAGAAAAAGCGGCTCTAGACCCTATTATCAAAAAAGCACAAGATGCTATTAAAGCAGTGGCTAAAACAAAAGGAATTACTTATGTTTTAGACTCAAAAGCATTAATCGTTTCTGAAGGAGAAGACTTAGCTCCAGCTGTAAAAACAAGTTTGGGTATCCAATAATCCAAATTACAAAACCATTAAAACTCGTTGCGATACAACTATCTCAACGAGTTTTTTTTGGTTAAAATAAAAAATATTAACTTATCTTTCAATTTTTAAACTTGATGAACAAACAACCCATAGGCATTTTTGATTCAGGCGTTGGCGGTCTTTCTATATGGTCTGAAATAAAAGCACTCCTCCCTAACGAAAACACTATTTATTTGGCGGATAGTGCAAATGCACCCTATGGAAATAAAACCACTCAAGAAATAGTTGCACTTTGTATTAAGAATACTGAATTACTTATATCCAAAGGATGTAAACTCATTGTTGTGGCCTGTAATACGGCAACTACAAACGCTATCTCTGTTTTAAGGGCACGTTACAAAGTCCCTTTTATTGGTATTGAACCAGCAATAAAGCCCGCTAGCTTACAAACAAAAACGAACCGCATTGGTATTCTAGCGACCAAAGGAACGCTCAACAGTCGTTTGTTTGCTGAAACTTCAAAAAAACATTTAATAAACTGTAAGATTATTGAGCAAGTTGGAGAAGGTTTGGTTCCACTTATTGAAAACGGAAAGCTACACAGCAATAAAACAAAACAATTATTGGTCAAATACATACAGCCCATGTTAGACCAAGAAGTAGATTGTTTAGTATTAGGCTGTACTCATTATCCTTTTTTGATTCCGATGATTCAAGAAATGACGAATGGAAAAATGACCATCATTGATTCTGGATTGGCGGTTGCAAGGCAAACAAAGGCAGTACTTATAAAAGAAAACATGTTGGCAACCCTACCACAAGATACGACCCACCAACTCTACTCAAATACACAATTAAACACCATACAAATATTACTGGCAAGCATTCCTAAAAATGTAGCTCTTAAGTTTAAAGATTTTTAAACTTGTGAAACTCTTTTCTTCAATGAGTTTTAACTTTGAAACACCAACAACACCGAATAAAAATATCATCTAATAAAAAAAGCCAACTAAATAAATTTAGCTGGCTTTCTGTTTTTATATAGTTACCGATTAACCGTTCATCGATATTAAAAACTCTTGGTTGTTTTTTGAGTAAGTCACTTTATCCTTAATAAACTCCATGGCTTCGATAGGATTCATATCGGCTAGATATTTTCTCAACACCCACATTCGCTGTACAGATTTTGCATCAAATAAAAGATCATCACGACGTGTACTTGATTTTATCAAATCAATTGCAGGATAGATTCTTCTGTTGGAAATATTTCGATCCAACTGAAGTTCCATATTTCCAGTACCTTTAAATTCCTCAAAGATTACTTCATCCATTTTCGAGCCTGTCTCGGTCAAGGCTGTAGCAATGATAGACAAAGAACCTCCATTCTCAATATTTCTTGCTGCTCCAAAGAAACGTTTAGGTTTATGCAATGCATTTGCGTCAATACCCCCTGATAATATTTTACCAGATGCTGGCGCTACGGTATTATAAGCTCTCGCCAAACGTGTTATTGAATCCAATAAAATTACTACATCATACCCGCACTCTACAAGTCTTTTTGCTTTCTCTAACACAATATTAGCTACACGCACATGTTTTTCAGCTGGCTCATCAAAAGTTGAGGCTACCACCTCACCTTTTACGCTCCGTTGCATATCGGTAACCTCTTCAGGTCTTTCATCAATAAGTAATACCAACTGATATACTTCTGGATGATTTTCAGCAATAGACTTCGCAATATCTTTTAACAACATCGTTTTACCTGTCTTTGGCTGGGCCACAATCATTCCTCTTTGTCCTTTCCCTATAGGAGCAAACAAATCCATTATACGTGTAGAAAGTGTGTTTTTACTATCAATTAAATTAAATTTCTCATCAGGAAACAAAGGTGTTAAATGCTCAAAAGAAACCCTGTCTCTTACCACATTTGGCTTGAGTCCATTGATTTTTGAAACACGAATCAACGGAAAATACTTCTCCCCTTCTTTAGGAGGCCGTACATTACCTAAAACAGTATCACCTGTTTTCAATCCAAAAAGTTTAATTTGAGATTGACTTACATAGATATCATCAGGAGATGACAGGTAATTATAATCTGAAGATCTCAAAAACCCATAACCATCTGGCATCATTTCTAAAACCCCTTCACTTTCTATAATTCCATCAAACTCATAGTCAGGATCTCTATACTTGGTATTACTCCTGTTTCCTATATTGTCTTTATTTTGATGGTTTTTGTGTTGTCCACCTTTATTTTGATTATGGTTGTTATGACTTCCTTTATTCCCATCTTTAGATTTCATCGTATTTTGATGGTTCTTTTTTTGCGGATTCGCATTCCCTTGTTTTGAATCTTTCGCTGGAGCGCTATCAACTTTAGTCTGAGTGCTTTTTTGCGCTCTGCCCGAATTTCCTTCTGCTCCTTTATTTTGCTTTGTATCAGCAGCTTCAGATCGCGCTTCAACTCCCTCAGCTGTTTTTGTATGCGAGGCAGCGGTCTGACCTTTATCTGTGGTAATTCTCGCACGTTTTCTTTGTACTGGTTTCGGTGTACTTGCAACAGCACTTGCAGCTTTGGTCTCCGAAGGAGAGTTGACTGCCTGTGTGTCCAAAATCTGATAAACCAAGTCCATTTTCTTTAGTTGACTTGTCTTTTTTAAGCCTATAGATTTCGCCATAGCCTGCAACTCAACAAGGGTTTTACCTTTGAGTTCTGAAATTTCTAACATGTAGTGTGTATATTTGTATTGACAAACTTTTAACTCCTAGCAAAAAGTAGTGTAAATTGAATTTTGTGAATTGAACAATTCAAACCGCACTCTAGGCAAATGCAAACTATAAATTGAATCGTATATAGTAACAAATATAAGTTTTTATTTTTAATAATTGCCCAATTCTTAAAATAATTATACAATACTCATAAAGTCTATATTGAAGCTTGCTTTTTTTAGGTAGACATAGGAAGCAATGGCACTATTCGCAGTCACATAATATTGTCTTTTTTTTACAAAAAAACTTTCTACAACAAAAATTAAAAGCTACTTTTGTCACCATACATTATCTGAATACTAAAATGATTCAACGCATACAAACTGTTTACTTATTACTCGCTGTCATACTATCAGGAGGTCTTGTATTTCTTGTTTCTCTATGGACATTAGAAAACAACGAGACCGTAAAGATTCTAGACACTTTGTTAAACGAGCGTTTTTTAATAAAATCAATAGGAATCTCATTTTTCGTTTCAAGTCTACTTTCTGTATATTCTGTTTTTTGTTTTAAGAACAGAAAAAGACAATTTGTACTTGGACGTTTAAACATTCTTATCAACTTCTATTTATTAGGCCTATTGTTAATGCAATCTCTAAATTTATCTGGAGAAACTTCTGTTTCTGAGAAAGGTATTGGGATATTCATCCCTTTAGTTGTCATTGTTTTCCTTGTCATGGCGAACAAAGCAATTAAAAAGGATGAAGCTCTTGTAAAATCTGTAGATCGGTTGCGATAATCCTAACATCTTAGTTTATTTATGCGAAAAAAACCCGAAGTTCTGCTTCGGGTTTTTTATTCCTATTTCGTTTTATCTGCGCTTCAGTCCGTTTAATACCTAAATACACTGGAATCTAACTATATTTGTCAACCCATATTCTTCTCCCTATAAATAGGGATATTGAAATTTCACTTTTTTAAGGGATTGTGGGCTAAACTAGTTAGGTATATATTTGTAACATAAAATAAATGGAAGCACAAGACAAAATAAAAGTTCATATCGCAGATGACCACCAAATTTTAATTGATGGAATTATTGCGGTTTTAAAAAGTCAAGAGGACATAGAGGTTGTTGGACATTCTTTAAACGGAAAAGACTTAATTGAATGGTTAGGTCAAAATGAAGCAGACGTTTTGGTTTTGGATGTTAACATGCCAATTATTGATGGATTAGAAGTACTGAGTCATTTTAACAAAAATAAAATTGAGCAAAATACCATAATGCTCTCAAGTTATGACGATGTGAAACTCGTTAAGGAAGTACTTAAAATTGGAGCCGATGGCTTTTTAGCAAAAAAGTGCGCCGGTGAAAATATTGTAGAAGCTATAAGAATTGTACACAGCGGAAATCAATACTTCAGTAAAGATGTACAAAAAGACTTGGTCGCTTCATTAGTAGGAAAAAAAGTAAAACCTAAAATTCACCAAGATGGTGTGTTTTCAAGTTCATTGACAGAAAGAGAATTGCAAGTACTAAAGCTCATTAGCACAGAAATGAGCACCAAAGAAATTGCAAAACAATTAAACATAAGCACAAGTACTGTAGATACTTATAGAAAAAACCTTTTGACCAAAACGAAAGCAAAAAATTCTGTAGGACTCGCCATGTACGCCGTTAAAAATAAATTGCTGTAAAAATCTTACCCCCCAGATTTTTGCCACTTCAAGCAAAAGAATGTTTGAAGTGGCTTTTTTTAACACAGCATAACATAAAAAGAATAACATAAAATATTATTAACTTAAATAAGTAACACCATGAAAGCCCTAATTAATGCTACCCTAACATTACTCCTATGCGTTGGATTCGTATCATGTAGTAATGATGACACAACTGAAATTTTTGAAACTGAAGAAGCGCCCCTTAAATCCTATACGCTAAGTAGATCTGACGATGGAAGCTATTCATTAAATCAATCACTTTCTGAAGGTATCACATCGAATATTGTTTCTACAGATGGTAAAAATGAAATTATTTTAAACGAAGGTTACAGCGAATCACAAGAAGTTAACACTGTACTTCCTCTAATGAACAATGAAATTAAAATTGATTTCATTACCGAAAACTCCATAAAAATCCCTGGAATCACAATTTTCGACACAGAAATAAATAATGCTTCTTCAGTCTCTGCTAAAAAAGTAGATTATGTTCAAAGCTATGATATTAGCCTACTTGAAGACGGTTCGTACCAATTAAACTTTACTTTAACAAAAAATATAATTCCTACTTTTGAATACAACGAAGAACTAGAAAGACATCAAATTCGTCTAAATAATGGTGCCGCTAAAAAAGGTATCACATATTCACAAAATTATATTAAATTTGAAGGACAAAAACTTAACATCGTTTTTGTTAGAAAACAAAAAGTGTCAAGTATCAGTGCCAAAAGAGCAAATGACTACGCAGATACCGTGGAACCACCTGAGTTTGAAATTAATGACTAATAAGTCCTCTTTGATATAAAGAAGAAAAATGCACAAAACACGAGTAATATTACTTGTTTTGGTTGGTGTAATATTTTCACCAATTATCGCAAAATCATATTCTAAAGCCATTGTAGTTAAACCTACAATGGCTTTTGTTCTATCCCAAATTAACAATACTTCTAGCACTAATTTGGATAAAAAAATGTTAGTCGCTAAAGAACTTTTTTCAGATAAAAAAACGGAAGAAGCACTAAAACTTTATTTAGAAATTCTCGAAAATGCTAAAACGGCAAACAATCTACCCGTTCTAACAGAAGCCAATTTTCAAATTTCTGAAATATTAAAAGCTATTAAGCGATATGACAAATCATTACTCTATTTAACCAGTTCCTTAAAATATGCTACCCTAACAAAGGACTCGGTGAATATTATTAATCGATTCATCAAATTGGGATCCCTGCATTATAAATTGTTTTCTACCGATAGCATCGGCAACCCTAACAGCTTAGACAGTCTTTACTTCTACGTTGACCAAGCGTTTAAAACTATAAATAATAATGAACAATTCCGAAAACAAGAAGGAAAATTACACAGCACCCTCGCCGTCGCTGCTATACTAAGAAAAAACTATTTATTAGCCGAACAAGAAACACATAAAGCTCTTGCGATAGATAAGGAACTCAAAGACACCATTGGACAAATCATCAACTTAAACACCTTAGCAGGGAATTATTTAAAAACAAAAAACTACCAAAAAGCAGTTGTTTATTACAACAAATCATTGGCCTTAATTGAGGGTAAAAATGCAAACGAGCGTAAGACCAAACTAAAACGCATGTTGTATTCGAACTTGGCATGGACACATTACAACCTAAAAGAATATATTGCCTATGAATATTTGGCAAAAGCAAACCGGATTTCAGACAGTTTGCGAAATGCAGAGTTTGATGCCATCATCACAGAAATAGAAGCCAAACACAATGTTGATATCATAAAGCAGCACGCAGAAAAAAAACATTTAATCGAAGTACAAAAAAAGGAGCGTTTTCAGGTATGGACACTTATCCTTACCATCTCTTTAGTTTTAGGAATCATTGCCTTTTGGGTATTTTCATTAAACAACAAACTTAAACATCAAAACAAAGATTTGATGCTCACACAAGCCACCTTGGTTAAAGAAAAAGAAATTGAGGTAATTGAATCTGAGAATCAGATTAAAATACTAAACGCAACCATCGATGGTAAGGAAGCAGAACGAAAACAAATTGCAGAAACCTTACACGACAGTGTAAGCGCACTATTATCTGCAGCCAACCTTCATTTACAAGCAAGTAAAACTCAATACAAAGGCACAATTCCCATTGAAATAAATAAAACGCAGGACATAATTGAAGAAGCTTCCAACAAAATCAGGCATCTTTCACATGACCTTATTTCCTCTGTTTTGTTAAAATTTGGCTTGAGCTTTGCAATTCAAGACTTTTGTGAAAAATATTCTAACTCGCAATTAGAAATAACCTGTTTAGAAAATAGACTACAACGCTACGATGAAAGTTTTGAAATCAAAATAAACAACATCATCGAAGAACTCATTAACAACATGATAAAACACAGCAAAGCGCGTCAAGGCTATGTATCTGTAAAAGAAATAGAGAATCAATTGCATGTTAAAATATTAGATGATGGAGAAGGATTTGACTCCAAAAACATTCCGGTTTCAGATGGAATTGGAATTCATCAAATCGAAGCTAGAATTAAAATGATGAAAGGCGTGTTTAAATTAAACTCTCAAGTAAACGAAGGCACAAAAATAAACTTTATAGTGCCCATAAAACATAGGAGTTAAGAATCATAAACTCGCTAAAAAATTAAAAAAAATAATTTTTTGTAACATTTCAATGCATCCATACGTATATATATAAGTAACATTGAATGAGACTCAACTCATCTTAAATCTACGCTATACAAAAGCATGAGACAACTTAAAATCACCAAGCAGGTAACAAACAGAGAAACTGCATCATTAGACAAGTATTTACAGGAAATTGGAAAAGTTGATTTGATTACAGCCGACATGGAAGTCGAGCTTGCCCAGCGTATAAAAGCGGGCGATCAAGTTGCTTTAGAAAAATTGACAAAAGCAAATTTACGTTTTGTGGTTTCTGTTGCAAAACAGTACCAAAATCAAGGTTTGACTTTGCCAGATTTGATCAACGAAGGAAACTTAGGTTTGATTAAGGCAGCTAAACGTTTTGATGAAACTCGTGGGTTTAAATTTATTTCCTACGCAGTTTGGTGGATTCGTCAGTCTATTTTACAAGCTTTGGCAGAACAATCAAGAATTGTACGTTTGCCTTTGAATAAAATTGGTTCTATCAACAAAATCAATAAAATGTATGCTTTCTTAGAGCAAGAAAACGAAAGACCTCCGTCTGCCGAAGAAATTGCTAAGAAATTAGACATGACGGTAAACGACGTAAAAGAGTCTATGAAAAACTCAGGACGTCACGTATCGATGGATGCACCTCTTATAGAAGGAGAAGATTCTAACTTATACGATGTTTTGAACTCAGGTGAATCTCCAAACCCAGACAAAAGTTTGTTGCACGAATCACTGCGTGTGGAAATCGAAAGGGCTTTGGAAACCTTAACCCCAAGAGAAGCGGATGTGGTAAAATTATACTTTGGTCTAGGAGAACACCAACCAATGACCTTAGAAGAAATTGGAGAAACCTTCGATTTAACACGTGAACGTGTTCGACAAATTAAAGAAAAAGCAATTCGAAGATTGAAACACACTTCGCGTTCTAAAATATTGATGACTTACTTAGGCTAAACATAAGTAACGCTAATCAAATTAAAAACTCTCAATATTCGTATTGGGAGTTTTCTTTTTTTGAGTACTTTTGCAATTCAAACCCACAAACAAAAAGAAATGAGCAAATTAATTGCCCCTTCGGTACTTGCAGCTGACTTTGCAAACCTTCAAAGAGATGTAGAAATGGTAAACAACAGCGATGCCGATTGGTTCCATATAGATGTTATGGACGGTGTTTTTGTTCCAAACATTTCTTTTGGAATGCCTGTAATCAGCGCTATTAAAAAGCACGCCAAAAAAACTATGGACGTGCATTTGATGATTGTCAACCCAGACCAATATATTTCAACTTTTAAAAAGGTGGGTGCAGATATTCTAACAGTACATTATGAGGCGTGTACCCATTTACACAGGACTGTACAAGCGATAAAAGCGGAAGGAATGAAGGCAGGAGTTGCACTCAATCCTCATACACCAATTGCTGTTTTAGAAGACATTATCAAAGATATTGATATGGTGTGTATTATGAGTGTAAACCCAGGATTTGGAGGTCAATCTTTTATTGAAAACACCTATAAAAAAGTACAACAACTAAAACACCTTATCGAATTTAACAACACAGAATGTTTGATTGAAATTGATGGAGGGGTTACCAATAAGAACGCTAACCAATTAATTGAAGCTGGTGCTGATGTTTTGGTAGCAGGTAGTTATGTTTTTGGCGCAGAAGACCCAACCGCTACGATTGCCGATTTGAAACAACTAATTTCATAACACTACTATAAAACGAACAACTGATACATGGAAACATGTATCAGTTGTTCGTTTATATCTTTAGGTAATTTCTGTACCTAATCTCACTTTTTCCTATAGCTAACCATCCACTACTTTGGTTCATACGGATCTTTCTGACCTGTAGGAATTGGCGGATTCTTTTTAAGTGATATCACATGTTCATCTAACTGTTTTAAGGCTGCCTTTGGTACCCATGTATGTGGAAATAACACATTATTTCTTTCTTGTGGATCGTCATATAAGTTATACAACTTTGGCATGGTATAACTGTTTTTTACCGTGTTCCATGCTTCTTGTTCTTCAAAATGTAATTTCCAATTTTTCCACTTTACGCCAAAAATCTCCTTCCCCATATAAACGATAAATCCATCTCTCCCAGACGTTTCCTTCTTACCTAAGAAAAACTGACTCATATCTATACCATCAATAATCCTATCTTGTGGCATCTTACTTTTTGTGATCGCCGCAATGGTAGGAAACAAATCCATGGCATGTACTATTTCATCGCTCGATGTTCCTGCTGCAATTTTCTTTGGCCATTTTATGACAAAAGGGACTCTTAATGCACCTTCAAACCCTGTAAAGAGTGTCCCTCTCCAAGGCCCTGCAGAACCTTGCATGGAAGTTTCAACTGTTAAGTTAGTATTGTTATAGTTTACTGCTTCAGGGCCATTGTCTGCTGTAAAAATAAAGATGGTTTCCTTTTCAATCCCAAGTTTATCAATTTCATTTTGTAGTTCTCCTAAATAACTATCTATTTGCAAGAGTAAATCAGCCCAAGCACCATTTCCAGACTTTCCAATAAAATCTGGATGCGGCATGGTAGGAAAATGAGTTGCTGTGTAAGGAAGATACAAAAAGAAAGGTTTCTTTTGCTTTACACTTCTTTTCATAAAGTCTTTTGCTTTATCGGTTAAGTCACGATCTATCAATGGACGATACTCCAAGTTATAGGGTTTTACTTTTTTAGGTTCTTTTCCTTTTACCCCACTCATTACATAAGTTTCAGGAACCCCACTTTTCGAAAATCCTTCTAAAGAAGAATAAGTAGATTCATCTGTTGAGTTTGGCACCCCATACCATTCGTCAAACCCTTGATCTGTTGGAAAACGACCTTTGGTTCTTCCCAAATGCCACTTCCCAAACATTCCAGTAGCATATCCATTATTTGACAACATTTCTGCCATGGTCTGCTCCCATTGTACCAAACCATACACGCCTTCTCCTAAGGGAACAGTTGCATTACCACTTCGTACGGCATATCTTCCAGTAAGCAAAGCAGAGCGCGAAGGCGTACATTGTACTTCTACATTAAAATTAGTGAATCGCATACCTTCATCTGCCAATTTATTCATCATTGGGGTTGGAGCTCCTCTGGTAATTCCACCACCGTTAAATCCTGGTTCTCCCCAACCAAAATTATCCATAAACACAATGACTACGTTCGGTTTATCTTGTGCAGTCACTACAAAGCAAACACATACACAAATTACAGTTATTAAGTTTCTCATTTTCATTTTTTTGGGGGTTATTTTGAATAACAATTAGTTTTAAACTACTGCTATTCTATTAGTTTTACCCTAACAAGATACTTATTTTTCAGTAAAATATTCAAACTATTTCACAATCTAATGGATCCTAAAAAAGGTTTTCTTATGATTTCATTGGTCTTTCCCTCTAATAATACTCCCTCCTGACTTACTCTTTTATAGCCAGCGTAAAACCCTGTCGCTTCCCTGCCACAGTTATTGAAAAAGTTCCAGGTTCTACAATACGATTTCCCTGAGCATCTATAAAACTCAAATCCTCCGTTTTTAAAACAAATTCTAATGTTGTTGTTTCTCCTGGTTTCAGGGCTACTTTCGTAAATCTTTTCAGTTTGAGTAAACTTGGAGTGACAGAGGCATAATGATCTGAAACATACAAATCAACACTTACCTTTCCACTTCTCTTTCCGGTATTGGTCACAGGAATGCTTACATGGAGGTCTTCACCTATATTAATTTTCGTTTTGTTCAATGTCAAATCACCATACTCAAAGCTTGTATAACTCATACCAAAGCCAAAACCCCATTGTGGATCATAGGCACCTAATCCGTACGTATCTGGAATAAGTTCTGTTACCTCATCCGTTCCTTTTCTATCATAGGGCACTACATCTCCTGCATGTTTCGGATATGAAAACGGCAATACCCCGCTTGGGTTTACTTCTCCAAATACAATTTGTGTTGTTGCCAGTGCTCCTTGGCTTGCCGGTCTGTATAAATTCAATACAGCAGCAGCTCCTTCTACTATTTCAGAAATGACTCTAGGTCTACCTTCTGCCAACAAGAGTATTACAGGCTTACCAGTAGCATAGGCTGCCTTTGCCAATGCAATTTGATTCGCAGGCAAATTTAAATCGTGAATACTTCCAGGTGATTCTGCATAGGCACTTTCCCCAATAGCCAAAACTATTACATCTGCTTTTGGTGCATTTTCATTGAGATAATCGATAGATGTATTTTCTTTGTCATCAAATACATTTGTTGCATTCGAAATTAGTTTTCTCTTTCCTAAATAATCAGAAAAAGCATCGCGCAAAGTCTCTGTACTATCTCCATATGCCTTTTCATCTTTTCCTTGCCACGTATAGGACCAAGCACCGTGAAGGGAACCATAATTATTGGCCGTTGGTCCCATAAGTAATATTTTCGTTTTTTTTGAAAGCGGTAAAATGTTATTTTCATTTTTAAGTAAGGTAATAGACTCTAAAGCTGCTTCGAGTGCTACTTCTTTATATTCCTTTTTACCGAAGTTTTTTACGGCTTCCTTTTCTGTATATGGATTTTCAAACAATCCCAAATCAAATTTCAACTGTAAAATTCTTCCCACAGCTTCATCAATTCTAGTCATTGGCACTTCCCCTTCTTTCACCAAGGCCACTAACAAATCATAAAACGAATAATCGACAGGTACCATACTCATATCTATCCCTGCATTGATGGCTATTTTTACAGCTTCTTTTGGGGTACTGGCTACTCTATGGCGCGTATGTAAACGAATAATATCTTCCCAATCGGTTACAGCCAAACCTTTAAAACCGAGTTCATCTCTTAAAATATCTTGCAAATAATAAGAACTTGCATGTACAGGAACACCGTTTACTTCACCAGAATTGATCATTACAGTAGAGGTTCCGTTTTTCACTGCCGCTTCAAAAGGTGGTAAAAATATTTCTTTTAATTGTGTAGTTGGAATATAGGAAGGCGTTCTGTCCTTTCCACTTAACGGCACTGAATAGCCCATAAAATGTTTCATACAAGAGGCCACGGCCGTTGTTGATTGTAAACCATCTTCCTCATAACCAGCAACGGCACTTCCTCCTAGTACAGATGTTAGGTAGCTATCTTCTCCAAAAGTTTCTTCGAAACGCGACCATAACGGCTGACGCCCTACCCCTAAGGTTGGATCAAAATTCCATCGAATACCCGATGCACGTACTTCCATCGCTGTAATTTTTGCTGCTTGTTTTACCAAACTTGGATTACGTGTAGCAGCCATTCCAATATTATGTGGAAATAAAGTTGAACCTTGTGTATAGGTAGTACCATGAATCGCATCGATACCGTAGAGAATAGGAATTTTTGCGGATGACTCTTTGGTAGCCATATCCTGCACAGTTGTAATCAATTGAGTCCATTGTTCTATTGTAAAAGCGTGTTTGTTTGCATTCAAAATGGAACCTATATTTTTGTTCACAATACCATTTCTCAATTTTTCAATATCCAATTGGTCATTAGTCATAAAAACGCCCAAATTGATCTGCGTCATTTGTCCAACTTTTTCTTCAACCGACATGGTTTTTAACAATGCGGCTACCCGAGGATCCTGTTCTGTTCCTTGTTGTGCTTGTAGTAAAAAAACTTGAAATAGCAGTGCAATTTTAAGAATGGTAATTTTCATCGTATGGTATTTATTTTTATAATTTCAATTTAGCGACCTATGTTATATTTTGAAAAGCTTTGCATGTATGCAATTTTTGCGATTCTATGTTCGTAAATGTAAGTATTATCAATCTCTTAGCGATCTAAACAGGTTCTTATGGATATGCCGGAAATAAGGCTTTCAAACCTTCTAAATTCTCCATTAGAATTTCTTTAGTATCAGCGTCTCTAACATGTCCCAAGACACCAAATGGACCTGAATACCCTTTGTCTAAGAAGGACTGTATCATTTGTTTTTCATGGGTACCTGCTCCAATACTCATAATTTTAGGGCCTCCTTTTTGCATGCCATTTAGGTTTACACACCAAAGGTAGGGCATCAACTCATCTACAATAGCGGGAAATTGATCCATATCATCATGTCCATGATGAAAATTGTAAACAATTCCTAATTCGTGTTGTGGTAATGCTTTTACAATTTGTAACATATGCTTAGGTATGCCCGACCATCCACCGTGATTGTACAATGCTATTCTACAGTTGATTGCTTCCGCTCTAGTTGCTAAATAAGAAATCATAGTTTGTGCCTTTTCAAAGGCTATGTCATCTGAAAGGTCTTCAAAATAATTACTGTGAAAACCCAACCATATCTGAGTTTCCAATTTTTGATCTTTTAAAGTTTTAAAAATCCGTTCGTTTAATGGTTTTAATTTACCTGGTTGATCTGTTCTATTGTCTAGCCATAACCAAACAGAAGTAATTTCTATATTATTTTCTTTGGCCATTGTGAATTCCTCTTCCATAGTAACCAAATGTTTTTCTCTACCGCCAAAAGCAAACTTTTTAAACTTCAGTTCTTTTAACATCGCAATACGTTGCTCTGAATTCCTTTCAAGACTATCAAAAGCCACCACGCACCATGCCACTAGATTGTCCATTCGAAACGGACTGTCACTTTTTTTGTTTGAAAAGTTCTTACCGATGACTGAAGCCACCAATACGACTCCCAATACCAATAATGTTATTTTGTTTTTTGATTCTTCCAACTTCATACTTTCAGATTAACAGCATACTTCTGATATCAAAAATCAATGAATCTAGCTAAAAATGGGAGGTCTAATGGTTTTTTATAGAGGGGATATGATTGAAACCATTTGTATTAAATGCTAAACGAACCTTATTTGGATGCATGCAAACTTTTTGAAAGGTTCATCCAACAAAAAAGGGAATCTTAATAAAAAGACTCCCTTTTTCTCTTATTATAAAAGTGGTTTACTCTTCTTCAGCAGGAAATGCTGACGTGTACTGAGCGTTCACTCCATCTATTACATATTGTCCATTTTGACCAGTTGTAGATCCAATATACCATGCTAACTTCAAGGTATTCCCAGCAATTGCACTTCTATCTACAACGACATTGCTCACTGTATTCCCTACCCTTGTGGCCCAAGTTGAGGTTGTTGGCCATCTTTCGTCATTCGCAGCCATTACCTCATTCCAGTTGGCAGGGTTAAAAGTACCTCCTTCTAGGTCACTGGTAGAATCGCCAGCATACAAACCTCTCGTGTATACCGTTAAAAATGCAGCATTATAACCCGAAACTTCTACAAATGATATACGCATAGATTTCACAGCCGAAACATCAATTGTACGTACCAGATAGTGGTTATTAGTTGCAGGATTTTGAATACGTAAACCACTAATAGTAGGTTTTCCAGACTTCGTAATTACTGCTTTCGACCAATCAGTTTCCGCTTTTTCTAGCGTATAACCCGCATAGTCTGGATACAAGGTGTTTCCAGGAATTATTTTTCCTGTACTACCATCGTCAAAAGTATCGTTAAATAAATCTACAGCCTCCCATCGTTCTTCAACTTCAATGGTAAATTGCTCCGTAAAATTGTATGAAACATCACCTGCATTGGTTACTTTCACACCAATAACATGCGTTCCTAAAGGAAGTTTTGCATCTGCAGCTATGGACAATTTCCCATCCAAATCAACCGAAAATTCAGAAGCATAATCTGCTAAAGCTTCTGGAAGAATAGCCTCCCATCCGCCACTACCTTCCATATCGGTAAGCGTTGGTGCCGATGTTGTATACGCGGTATATGGAGACAACACTACATTTGTCAAAGCAGTCGTTCCATCTTGCTGAAAATATTCAATAGTTGGTGGAGGACCTACAGTTACCGTAAGAACATCTGTAAATATTTTAGCTCCTAAATTGGTATTGACACTTACTGAAATTTTATTCTCACCAGAAATTGCATTTACGGTTTTACTTATTTCTCCAGTACTGCTATTAATTGTAAAACCACTAGCCGAGCTGTCAGCTAAAGAGTAACTTATGCTCGTAATAGCTCCTTCTCCTGAAATATCAGAAGCCGTAACGGTAGCGATTACACCAGTGGCAAATATACCTGCTTCTACCACAGAATTATCGATCGACAAATCTACTGGTACTGCCAGAATATTAAAATCTACCACCTGGTCATGAACTGCAACACCACCAGAGTTCTGTACTCTTACACTTATTGAATACACCCCTTCGGACAAGGACTCATTTTCATTATCATACACTATAGTCCCATCCTCTTCATCAATTTCAAATTTACTATCCGAATGCACGCTTCCTTCTGGCGCAGCTATCTCATCAATTGCCAGACTGTACACACCAACGTATTCAAAAGTAGGTGCTGTGGTGGAAATATTTCCACTTATCGGATATGAGGTTACATCTTCATACACCAAGGAGCCATCATTTGCTTTTAAAGCGGGTTGTTCATAAGGTGTATATTCCATTTCAATTCGTTCTTCACAAGACCAAACTAACAGTCCAAATAAGAACAAATACATTAAATTTTTAAGGTTACTTGTTTTCATAATTATTCGCTAATTTCTTGGTTTGCATTAATTTCACTTGCTGGAAAAGGAACCAACATAACCGTTGCTTCATCAGTTTCGAGCGTTATGCCTATATTCGATTTAAAATCGACATAATTGTTATGAGGTAAAATTACATGGTTTAAAAACCAATCGTAACCTCTACGTCTGTTTGTAAACCAATCCTGTCCTTCCATTAACAATTCAAACTGGTATTCCATCATAATCGCTTCTCTAAACGCTGCTTGATCTCCACTATAACCTGCGTGTGGAAAAAGACCTGCACGACTTAGCACTTCATTGACATACCCCAACTGATCTCCGTTTTGCAATTCATTAGAAATTTCAGCCAACATCAACAAAAGATCTGAATACCGGAAAACGATTGCGTTTTGATTTCCTTCACGAATGTCATTTTCAATATTCTTAGATCCCAACTTCACTAAAAAAGGGAAGCCCTTAGCAAAATTTGAACGTGACACTGAAGGGTACGAACTAAAGGTGTTTTGATTGTTTTGCTGTACCCATGTAGAAATATAGGTCGCCGAAATTCTTTGGTCTCCAGGATAGGTTGCATTGTGTAAATCATAAACCTCAGCGTTTACTTTGAACCAACCAAAGGTCGATGCTTTTGTATACCAACTTGGTGTAAAAGCACGTACATGATCAAATGACGCTCCGACTGATGACTGAATTTCAAAAATAGATTCTGTCGAGTTCGCTTGTCCTGCCAACTCATTAAAAAGAGAAGCATAGTCAGAAACGAGCGTATAGTTCCCATACACCTTGATTGCTTCGTCATAGGCCATTTGCCAATAAGCACTTGCGTTGTCATTTCCTGCCAATGTCATATAAACCTTTGCTAGCAACATATTAGCTGCATATTTTTTAGGATACCCAACTCTTGGCGATTCGCTCATCAATTCTGCCGCCATTTCTAAATCGCTAATAATTTGAGCGTATACATCGTCTACCGACGATTTAGCCAAGTGAATTGTTTCTTTTGTAACTGGTACCAGTCGCAATGGAATTTCACCCCAAAAACGCACTAAATTAAAATAGGTAAAGGCTCTGATAAAATAAGCATTCCCTGCTACATCATTAAATCCAAGTTCATCTTCCGACATTGGATTCTCAAAGGTTTTCACAGATGCAATGGCATCATTTGCTCTTGCCACCACGGTATAACATCCATTCCAGGTGTTCTCTACATAGGTTGCAGAATTTGGCGGCTTTAAAGAACATAAGGTTGAATTATCTGCAGAATCCTGTTTATTTCCACCTCTTTTGGTGACTCCAAAACCAGAGCCCAAACAATTCAGATAATAAAACTGTGAGCCTAAATAACTATGATCTACGAGTCCGGAATACAAGCCATCTAATGAGGATCTTGCATCGCTTAAACTTTTATATGCACTTTCGTTTGAAAGATTTGGATTTATTTCTTCAATATCACAACTACTAACAAATAGCGCTACTAGTGCAATTACTAATATTTTATAATTTTTCATCTTGCTATATATTAAAAGTTAACATTTACACCTAAAGTTACAGTGGACACATTAGGAAGTCCATTCCAATCTACACCAACAATATTCGCATTGTTCAAAAACGATGTAATTTCAGGATTGTATCCACTATATCCAGTAATCGTGAATAAATTGATTCCAGACAAATACAAATCCATTGATTCTATAATTCCATCGCTCACAGGAACATCATATCCAAGGGTTACATTGCTCAACCTAAAATAACTTCCGTCCTCGATGATTCTGTCGGTAATAGCTGTTGCTCCGTTTTCTTTATCATAGCCAACACGCGGAAATAAGTTAGAAGGCCTTTCTGGTCTCCAAGCGTTGTGATATGCAGTTGCCAAAATATTGGTACCATTACCAGGTAGAGAAGTGGTACGCACTAAATTTCCATTGGCAATTTCATTTCCAGAAGTCCCATTAAACAACATACTTAAATTAAATCTTTTGTATTCCATGTTAATATTTAGTCCGAATATAAAATCTGGGTTTGGATTTCCAATGATGGTTCTATCTGCACCATTGATAACTCCGTCGCCGGCATCTGGCACTCCGTCATTGTCAGTGTCGACAGTCAATTGGTCAATAATTCTAATATCTCCTACTTGTGTATTGCTCACTGGGATATCATCACCTTCTTGGTAGATTCCATCCGTTTCAAATCCGTAAAACAAACCAACTTCTTCGCCTTCTATAAAAATATTTGCGGGAGATTTAAAATACGATCCAGACGATACGTTTTGTCCAAGGTAAAATGATCGTTGCTGTGTTTCACCATCAATAATCACATTATCTAAAGGGATTCCTAATTTTGTGATTTCACTTTTGTTAAATGCAATATTTCCAGACACGTCCAATCTAAAGTCTTCAGTATTCACTGCAGTACCACTTAAGGCAAATTCGAGTCCTTTATTCGATAGGCTACCTCTATTGATTAACATACTTCCAAAACCAGTTGACCTTGGAAGATTCACTTGCTGTAACAAGTCATCCGTTTCTTTCATATAAGCATCAATAGTAGCGGTTACTCTATTGTTCCAAAGTGCAATATCTACTCCTGCATTGAGTTGCTCCGTAGTTTCCCATGTCAATTCATCATTTGCAATATTCACAGGAACAAAAGAAACTCCTGTTCCATCGGATGGCGTACCATATAGTTCTGAACCATAGTTAGATGCTGTTTGATAAGGAGAAATTGCTTGATTCCCTATTTGCCCCCATCCAACTCTTAACTTCAACTCGTTGATAGTTCCTTGTGACTGCATAAAATTTTCTTGATGCATTTTCCAAGCAAAGGAAGCGGATGGAAAAAACCCGTGTTTATTTCCTTCGGTAAACTTAGAAGAACCATCTACACGAAAACTTCCTGTAAAGATATATTTATTCATTAGGGTATAATTTACCCTTCCTAAATAAGACATTAATTGGGTTTCCGAAATAATAGCTTCTAGTGGTGTTGTTACCAATTGCGCATATTTGGGTTGCTCATTTCTAAATTCTACAGTAGAAAAATCTGCCAACTGGTAAATTTCATTGTTATTTTTTCGAACGTCATACGTAATCCCTAAAACCGCATTAAATCGGTGAATTTTGTTAAATGTTCTGTTATATTGCAATAGGTTGTTGATTTGATATGAGGTCGATTTTAAGTCAGAAACTCCTAAAGACCCATTTAATGACTGTCCTAAAAAGGTAGTCAAGCCATAAAAGCGTCTTCTTTCTTTATACCTTTTATTCCCTCCCATTTGAATTTTATATTTCAATCCTTTTACAGGCAGTGTATAGGTAAAAGCTATATTTCCAAAAAAACGACTTTCTTCAGTAATGTCTTCGTAATCAGTAATCCAAGAATAAGGGTTTGAAAGTTCCAAATCTTCTAAATCCTCCTCATCTGTAACAATTAATGGTCTATATGTTAACACATTAGAAATAAAACTTCTTTGTCCACTGGTACGATCTCCATCTTGAGCAAATTCTCCATTTCCTTGAAAACCACTCAACCGAACGTCCATTTTCAAGTTCTTGTTTAAGTTTTGCGACATATTCAGTCGAATATCTCCACTTTGAAATCTGGAATTATCTACTACTCCTCCTTGGTCGTTAAACCCAAAAGAAACGTAATAGTTTCCTGTATCAGAGCCACCACTAATAGACACTCCTGCCTGGGTACTATACCCCGGTTTGTATATTTCATCTTGCCAATTCACCTGTCTTGCTGGTGTTTCCGAAATATTTCCAGAACTCACAGGATACACCTCTCCATCTTCAATATGGTACGCTGGGGTGTTACCTCCAATGATTTGCGCCTCATTTCTATAACGAGCAAAATCAACAGCGTTCAACATGTCAAATTTCTTATCAACCACAGAAACCGAACTCGTAGTATAAGCATTGATTCTTGCTTTTCCTTTTTTACCTTTTTTTGTGGTAATCAATACTACACCGTTGGCTCCACGTGAACCGTAGATAGCAGTAGCCGAGGCATCTTTTAAGATTTCCATGCTTTCAATGTCTCTTGGATTGATACCGTTCAAACCATTTTGACTTTCTTGCGCAGAGTTCCCGCCTTTGTCGGCACTCGCTGCGTCTTCACCCGCTGAGGATATAATAACCCCATCTACAACATATAAAGGTTCATTGTTTCCACGTAAACTACTACCTCCACGAATACGAACACTTACGCCCGCACCTGGTGTTCCGTTTTGAATTACTTGAACTCCGGCCGCTCTACCTGATAATAGTTGATCCACCGTAGTCGATTGTCTCGCAACTGTTTCGTCTACTTTCACAGAAGAAACCGCTCCGGTTAAATCACTTTTTCTAACTGTACCATAACCAATGACCACAACTTCTTCTAATAGATTGTTATCTACTACCAATTGCACATTGTAATTGTTTTGATCTGTAATTGCAATCACCTGAGTACTATATCCAGTATAGGAGATTTCGAGTTCTGATGCTCCCTCTGGAATTTTTAGTAAAAAATTACCATCAAAATCGGTTGATGTTCCGGCTGTAAATCCTTTTACAAGAACATTTACGCCCGGAAGAGGTGACTTATCTTCATCCAATACAACCCCAGAAATCTGTTTAGATTGTGCTAAAACAAAAAGCGGGAGGATAAAAATAAAATACAAGATTTTACTTTTCTTCATAATCATAAATTTAGTTTAGTTAGAATTTTATAGTTAGTATATGTACAAATATGTAAACTAATAATATGAACAATAAGGTGATTTGGTTTTTTGAAGGGGACAAATGCATATTCTCCTCTAAACACCTTTGTTTACAACAAATCTATTTTTTACTCCACCGCACTTATGACACATTTGAGTATATGACTATCATTTTTGAAGCAACACGAATTTCAACACCCAATACAAACCAAACATGGCTGCTTAAGATTCATTTCTAAAATCCGCAACAAACTGACTTGGTGTTTTATTGAATTGTTTTTTAAAGCAGGTTCTAAAATATTTAGGATCGGAAAACCCGACCATAAAAATAACTTCTGTAATAGAATAATCATGTGACTTCAATAATTCAGATGCTTTGTTAAGTCGGATCGATCTAATGAATTCTGAGGTAGATTGTTGACTGATCGATTTTATTTTCTTAAACAGTGTAGACCTGCTCATTCCAATAGCCACTGAAAAGTCTTCTACCGAAAAACTAGCATCATCGAGATGTTCTTCAACAATATCCATCGCCTTTTTTAGGAAATCCTGATCGAGTTTATTTGAAAGCTCTTTCCATGAACTTCCTGAAGCATTGGTTTTAAATTTCTCTGCCCAAACCTTTTTTGTACGCAACAAATTATCAACTCTTAACTTGAGGGTTTCTACATTAAAGGGTTTTAGAACAAATTCATCTGCCCCCGTTCCCAATCCTTCTTTCTCATTTTCAAGACCTGCTTTGGCGGTTAGAATAATAACAGGAATGTGACTTGTTTTCAAATCTGTTTTTATTTGGGTACACATTTCAATTCCATCCATTACCGGCATCATTAAATCACTAATAATAACATCTGGCGTATTTTCGAGTGCTAATTCAAGGCCTTCTTTTCCATTTTTGGCAGCAATTACTTTGTATTGTTGAGAGAAAAAATCTGTCAAGTAGGTTTGTAGTTCTTTATTGTCTTCTACAACCAACAAGGTTGGTGTTTCTTCTGTATATTCAATATTCTCTCCAATAATTCTATCGACGACTGTACTTTCTTTAGTTTCTTGAATTTCTTTTTTTAAGAACTTAAACTCATAGGAATTCGGTTGGCTTTCTAATATTGCATTTTCATCAAAATTGCTACGTTCTATAGGAATACGAACGGTACATTTTGTTCCTTCATGCAATACACTTTCTATTTCTATGCTTCCTTTGTGGATTTCAACTAAATGTTTGGTATATGCCAATCCTAAACCTGTACCAATATGAATTGAATTGTCTTCCTTTTTAGCCTGATAAAAGCGTTCAAATATACTTTCTAACTCTTCTTTAGGGATCCCCATTCCAAAATCTTCTACAATGATTTCAGCTTGAACAAGGCCGTCCATTTCCTTTTTAGCTACAGTCATGCGTATACTCTTCCCTCTAGGCGTAAACTTAAAGGCATTAGAGAGTAGATTGTACATAATTTTCTCAATCTTATCATTATCAAACCATGCATCCAAGGCTTGAATTTCAGAAAAGAAAACAAATTTGATATCCTTTTCTATGGCAATTTCTTCAAACGCTCTATATATCTCAGCTATAAAAGAAACAAGGTCACCATTTTGAACCACTAAGTGTATGCTCCCCGACTCTGCTTTTCTAAAATCCAACAGTTGATTGATTAACTTGTGCAATCGTAAGGAGTTTTTATACATTACGGCGTTCAGCTTTTTTAAGTACACCGGATCTTTGGTTCCATTCATTATTTGTTGTAACGGACCTATAATTAAGGTGAGTGGCGTACGCAATTCATGTGAAATATTGGTAAAAAACTGCAATTTCATCTTATTGATTTCTTCCGATTTTTCATGGAGGGCAGTTTCTAATTCAAAAGCACTTTTCAACTTGAGCTGATTGACCCGAAAACGCCCAACAACCACAATAACACCAATAAGTACTAACAGGAAGACTAGAATGGCTGAGCTTTTAAGGTACCAAGGTTGTAATACTACAATTTGAATTGCTTTGGGTTCTTCCATCCAAACACCGGCACTGTTAGATCCCGTTACTTTAAACGTATAGGTTCCGGGAGATATGTTGGTATAAGAAGCAAAACGACGCTCTGACCCTTTGGATGAAGACCAGCCTTCATCGAAACCTTCCAAAATGTATTTGTATTGATTTTTTTCCGGGTTTGAATAATGTAAACTTGAAAAAGCGAACTCAAAAGAGTTTAAATAGCTCGGTAATGTAATCAGTTCCGTATCGTTGATATTCTTATCTAGAATTACAGTCCCTTCTACCTCTTCCTTAGGGTGTACTGTTTTATTAAACAATTTAAAATCGGTAATTGCCAATTGTGCTTTATTGGTATTTACGGATAAATTTGATGGCTTAAAAAAAGTAAATCCATTGACACCTCCACATAGAAATATACCCGAGGAAGTCTTTAACATGGCATTGTCTTTAAACTCTGTCACCGCCAATCCATCTTGTTTTTCAAAATAGGTGATTTCACCTGTGATAGGATTTAATTTTGATATTTCACGCACATGCATCATCCATATATTCCCTTGGTCATCCTCTTTTATTTGATATACAATATTGCTAGGCAGCCCTTCCTTTACGGAATAATTTTGAAAGGTCAATTCTTCTGTAGAGGCCGAAACATGTACTTGGTTGAGCCCTCCTCCAAAAGTAGCAACATATAAAAAACCATTTCTCGATTGAAAAACATCCATAACATGATTATTACTCAAGGAGTTCTCAGAGTTTATATCTTTTAAATAGCGTTTAAATTGTATTGAGCCGTCTGGATTTTCAATAACTCTATTCAACCCAACCACTGTACCAACCCAGAGATTGTTATTTTTATCTAAGGTAATATCTCTGATATAGTTATTTGAAATACTCGTTGGATCATTAGGATCGTTCATAAAATTCTCCGATTCAAATGTATCTGTTGTCTGGTTGTAATTCAGCTTCACAAGCCCCTGATTCCAATACCCACTCCAAATCGTTCCTTTTTCATCTTCTTCAACTGCAAAAACAGAGGCATCAATTGTATTACCTTTCGAACTTTTTAACTTATCAAATACCTTAACGTCATAGGCTAATTTCTTCGATTTATTCTGTTTGATAATACTAAGACCACTTTTAGCCCCCACCCAAATTCGGTTTTTAGAATCTCTAAACAATTTTCGAACATCGTAAAAGGCAGCGTTTTTGAAGACTTTGTTTCCACCCAGGTAATTGTATTTCCAAGGGCTGGTAGCTGCATTTGAAATACTTTTTTGTATTTCACTTTCTTTAATTTGTGCCAGTCCTCCCAAACCATCTGTACCCATCCAAATGGTACCATCCTGATCTTCACACATCGCCAAAATTGGGAACTTGTGAAATCTTCTATAATAGTGTTCTGTAACTTTAACAAACTCGGATGAGTTTAGTAAGGTATTGTTATCTAAATCGATGGTAAACAAGCCTTTGTTCAAAGTTCCAAACCATAGAATATTAGAAGAATCTATAAAAAGTTGTTGAATCTGTTTGTTGGCTATTTGATAGTTTTCGTTTTTGTTGAAGCTATAGATTTCACCGGAACCTAAATCGTAGTTAATTAGCAAACCTTCACCACCAATCCACAATCGGTTGTTCTGGTCTCCTTGTATGGTCAAACGTTGAAAATTCGTTTGTTCCAAATTTTGTATTTGTGAAGCTAGATCAATCCTTTTTCTATAAATTACTTTTAAATTAGCATCGAGTTTTAGGTGCAATAATTCCAGATGGTTGCTCAGAAAATACATTTCATTGGGAGCATATTCGTACAAATCAATGATATAACCATTTTTAAAAAAAGCAGCTTCAAAATCAGAATTAAAAACGGTCGTCGTTACTTTTCCCAGACTATCATTTAAACTAATTTGACGTAGTTTTATTTTATCTTGACTGGTAACCATCCAATGTCTACCATTTTCCGCTTTGATGACCCGATTGATAGCTCCACGTACGCCAGGAATCGTTTGGAGTGTTTCGTCCACCAATACTTCTCCTTGCTCAGAAACTTTAAATGTTTTGATTGCCTTTTTAACATTGTAAAAAAGCAATCCAGATTCGGATTGAAAAAGCTGTGGTATATTGTTGAAATTTGCGGCATTTTTTTCATCGTTAAAAAAATGTGCTACTTGACCTGTATTTGGATTTACTCTGTTAATTCCAGCATCGGAAGTACCTGCCCATATATTTCCGTCTTTATCTTCAAACAGATTGTGAATTAAATTACTACTCAAGCTATTCTTTTCGTTCGAAAAATTGAAATACTCCATGGAGTAACCGTCATATTTATTGATTCCATTGTAGGTACCAATCCACATAAAGCCACGAGAATCTTGTAAGATACTTTAAATAGTGTTTTGCGAAAGCCCTTGATCACCAGAAATTTCATTCAGTCTCCATTGGGCAGTCAATTGCATCTGAACTGCATACAAACAACAAAATAAAATGAAATGAAAATTCTTTTTCATAGATCGGAGGGGATTTAAAAACGTTAATTTAAGAAAAAATATTTTTTGAACAGATGTTTTGCAGCTCGAAAATTACAATTGAAAATTGGGTGTAACTAATATATACAAAAACACCAGCATCACATAAGTGAAACTGGTGTTTGTTCTAGCACCTTCAATATAGAAATAGAGGAATTTTATTTCTTTTTTAAAGATTTGGTGTATTCCTGCGTAAGTTTTGTGATTTGCTTGATTTCATCTTTCGAGAATTCTGCACTTAACACAGCTACATATTCTTTGTTCGATTTTTTATAAATCGCTTTCTTCTCATCTTGAGACAAATCTTTTCCTTTCATCTGTTTTTGAGTTGCTGTAATTTTCGCATACAATTCAGCATATAAAAATTCTTGTTTTGAAGCATTTAAAGACATTTCTTCAGCACAGTGCTCAGAAGCACCTTTTGCAACTTTCTCTGCATAAACATTCTTTTGTTGTGCACTTATACTTAGTGTCATTGTCACGAATAGAAATAAAAATACTACTTTTTTCATGGTTTAAATTTATTGTTTTACAAATTTTTGCGATAATTCGGTTCCGTTTTCAAAGGCAATTTTTACGATATAAATTCCAGAAGCTAAATTCGATGTAGATAACTGAGACGTTGTAGTAGTCTGAATCGTTACTAATTTCCCAGTAATACTATATATTGTAACGCTTTCTATTGCTGTTGCTGAGCTGATGTTTAATACATCGTTAACAGGGTTTGGGTATAAAGAAACTGCAGGGTTAGATTTTACGCCTCCTACTGATAAGTTAGCCTCATTATTGAATACAATTCTATCGATAATTAAATTTCCTGCAGAGGCTTTGTTAGCATTCTCCGTATCTCTAATAGCGACACTCAAATTTTTAGCTGTATGTGCCGTCCAGTCTGCACCTTTCACTGCTGTAATATCAAAAGAAACCGTTTCAAAACCTGTTGTTTCTTTTAAAATTGGAATGTTAACTCCTGGGTAGGTTGGCTCTGCATCATCAGTAACCCAAGCCACACGCAATTGATCATTATCTTGTGATTCATTTTTATACACAATATGTACATGGCTTGCATTCGCCGCATCTACCCTAAACGTTTCTTGTCTTATTTTAGCAGTTGCACCTACCACGGGTACGGAGGTTGCAAAACCACCTGCTACGGTAGTTGCCACATCGTAGTCAATCCAACCATCATTGTCTCCATCAAAATCAAACGTATAATCCGATTTGTAAGGCAACTCTAAAAATTCAATTTTGCTAATGATGATATCACCGCTAGTACTCGGGTTTTGTAAATTCCCACCGTCAATATTGAAAAATATATCAAAATCGCTAGGGTCATCTGTGGAGTAATTCACCCATTCCGTATGTGTCAAATCGTAATAATACGTTTTTGAGCCTAAATCTTCGGTAATTGCCGTTTGAATAAACTTTGTTCCCGAACCAGCATTTCCTTTAAAATGCGCTAATTTCATAAAATTCGCCTCGGTAGAACTATTAATCAATGTTACAGCAATCCACTTATACACACTGGCATCAACATTCAAAGCGGTTTGTCTAATTTTTGGTGCTTTATTAGCTATCCAACTAATGGCCAATCCTTCAGGGACAATGCTTACGTCTGATGCTCCTCCTGCCTTTACCCAGCCCAAAGCGTCCTGGCTCGTTTTAAAATCAAACGTGACTTGTGAAAACAGCAACATCGGAAATGCTATTAATAGTAAAGTAATTTTTTTCATCATAAAATCGTTTATAGTGTTAGTATTTCCACAAATTTCTAAAAAACACAAAGTACTAGTGGGGAGAAATGGTTTCTTATGGGGGAGTAATGGAGATTCGTAGTGTTCTTATTGCTCCATAAGACAAAGCCAGCTCTATGGATTCCATAGAACTGGCTTTATTTTATTTGCTCACAATCGCTAATTTATTGCTTGATAATTTTTTGGATATTTGTTTGTCCGTCTTCAAAGGTTATTCTTACAATATAGATACCTCTTGGTAAACTTCCCATTCCAATTTGAGTAACATTTCCTTGGGTGTTGCTTATCAATTTTCCCATACTGTTCACTATTTGAACTTCACTTATGGTTTGGTCCGTATCAATGTTTAATTGATCTTTTACGGGGTTTGGAAAAACACGCAAAGCATGTGCATTCTCAGACAAATTGCTCTCATCCAATAAAGTTACTCCATCAATAGATGTGGTAATATTATCTATGAATACTTCCTCACCAACAGCCCCTTCAATAAAAAAACCAAATCGTATTTCATTATATGTTTCAGAAGTTGTTGACAGCGCTTTAGATGGACTTACAGTTGCATATGAATCTGTTAATGTTATTGCACTACCCGTTACATATTTATAGGTATCATTAGAAGTCCGTTTAAGTCTCCATCTCGGCATAATTTTAACAGTACCGGCTCCGTTTTTTCTCACAGCAAATGTGGTATGGAGCATAGCTGTATTCGCAATATCGGCAAGGGGTTCGGCATGACTATTCCATAAACTAAACTTATTAGTCGTAAGGTCGGCTGCAGCGGTTATGATTATTTTTCCTGCTGAATCTGTTTCATCACCATTGGCAGAATATTCTGCAGTACCATCAGCAGTACCAGTAAAAGCAGTAGACCAAGCATCCAAATCACCAGGAAAATCGCCAAAACTGGCATTTTGTACAATTCCATCGTAGGTTGTCCCTGTCTTTCTAATTTTTATATAATCAAAATAAGCATGATCTGAAGCAGTTTGCGCTGAGTTCAGTACCACCTTTACCCCCAATTGATCAATTACATCTGCTGCAGAACTTCCTGCGTCTGTTCCAGGGTTATCCGGAATTGTAAGATAATAAATATGATACTGATTATCATCTGTTATATCGAAGGAGGTAGAACTTGACAGACTACCGGTATTCGAATTGGTCTCAAAATTCATCACGTTTCCTGCTTTAACGTCCAAGCCACTAGCTATCTTCATTCGTACTTCTAAAATACCATTTGTTGTCGTACTCAACCCCAAACCGTTTCCAGATCTTATAAAAGGTGTTTTTGAAGTACTAAAATTTAGATCTCCTTCTCCATCACCTACAGCGTTGATAGTAAATGAAGTTGAATTTGCCTTCACCCACCCTAAAGTACCATTCACCGTACTAAAATCGTATAACTCATCCATTTGTCCAAATATTAGGACAGGCATCATAAAAATCATTAGTGTAATTTTTCTTATCATCATAAAGTATTTTGTGGTTATTACTTTACAAAATTGCGACGATATGCAAAATAAAAAAGGGTCAAGTGGTTAAAATCAAAGGAGAAATGAATATTCAAACTATTTATGACGAAGGTTCTTAAAATCCATTTCAATTTGAATACAAAACATTAAACTTTGGAAATGTATTGAAATTTTTTCTTCCCAGAATTGAATTCAACTTTCATAAGATACACCCCTTTTTCAAGGTGGCTAATATCTATACTATTATCCTTCAACAAGGAACAATCTTGTATCTTTTTTCCGGTAAGCTGAAAAAGTTCAATACGCTGTATATGCTCTATTCCTTTTATAAACACGAATCCATCAGTAGGGTTAGGATAAAAAATCACTTCATCTAATAATGTGTATTCAGATGTAGATAATTCTTCTGTAGGTACAATTTCCGTTAGAAAATCATCAAAATAATAGGTCCCCACTTCATTTCCACACAATGCTTTTACTTGAATTGAAGTTGTTTCCGAGTCAATATCAAAACTGTAGCTATACACATCTCCATAATTCGTAGCCAAACTTAAAGCAGGTGAGGTTTTATAAAGGGTTCCTTCAGATCCAATTATTTTGATTTGAAATTTAAAAGCACTTGCATCAGCCGATTTTGCATGGCATTTTACCGTCACCGTTTTTCCATTCAAATCCCCAAGATAAACATCGTTTTGCAGCAACACTTTGTTATAACCTACTGATGTTGTCACCTCAACTTTAGCAGCAGACTCTCCAGATTTTGCATTGGCTTCTCCACCATTAGAAAATACAGCGACAGCACCCGAAACCACATTCAAAAACCAATTAGCATCATAGGAAGTACATTCATAACTGCCATTTACAATCAATTCGTCTTCAAATTCTGGATCGCAGGCTGGCCAGGTACCCGAAGAAAGCAATGTGTTTTTAACATCTTCCACCCAAGTTGCTGTACTTACAACTGTACTTTTTGTGGTTGTTTTTGGATTATAAGAGCTTACAGAAAAATAATCTTTATCATAGTTCACCACTCCGTTGCCATCGTTTCGCAAATGGACGGTTTTATTCGATTCGGGTCCTGAATCCCAAACAGCAAAGGCAAAGCCACGATTGATCGCTTGTTCAGCACAATATCCATGAAAAGCAACTCTAGAATTGTTATCTGGACCTCCATCTGCAAAGCCGGTTGTATTCCCACTAATTTCTTGCAAATCACCCGTAGCATAGTTGTAACCATCTGTATTGTCTGCTCCGAATTCCCCTAAATAGATTGGTGTGTTGTAAGTATCAGACCATACTGTCACCGTTTCAAAATGCGCTGCAAGTGTTGCTTTATCTTCTGCGGTCCCCCAATTATTATCATCCTTTCCGTTTTTACTTGAACTTGTAAATGAAAAAGGTTTGTAATAGTGGAAAGTAGCTATTAGATAATCGTCACTAGCCAATAATTCAGGATCAATATTAGTAGGGGTTTCATAGGAAGTTTTAGTACCAGCTGTGAGCACGATATTCCTTGTAAGATTGTCTCCACCTGTACTTCTTATAATCTCAACAATAGCTTCGTTGATCACATCCATCTCTTCTTTGGAAACTTCAAAATAAGGTTCATTCACTATTTCAAAAAGAAGGTTATCATCACTATTTTTAAAATGATTCGCAATTTGTGACCATATGGTTCTAAATTTCTCATTATCTGCGGCTCGTTTAGCAGAAGTTGGGTGTGTATATTCACTTTGATCATCGGCAAAGGTGTAAAGAAACTCATGCTTTAAATCTGCCCCATGAAAATCCAACACCACGACCAAGCCTTGATCTAAAGCCCAATTGATTACTGTTGTTATTCTATTCAAATAGGTACTAGAAACCACATAATCCGAAGCTGTTCCAGTATAGCTAGCAGCCGTTCCAATCTCTTTGCTATAAATTGATGTATCTCCTGTGGTTCTCACACCATAAAAATCCATTCCAATACGTACATTGGTAAAACCTGCATTTGCAACATCAATAAAATATTGTTCTTCAACTGCTGGCGACCAATTGCCTTCTATTGGTGCTTGAAGCACATTTCCTAAGTTGATGCCTCTACCCATTTTTTTCACCATTGTGTAGGGTGAAGTTTGGGCGGATAGTACTGTAGAAAACAGCATAATTGTAGTGTAAATAAACAGGTAGATTGCTTTCATTTTTATATTTTAAGTATTCATCAAATTTGATAAAAACAGAAAACTTTCCTAAGGAAAAATTGATTTTTAATGGGGTCATATGTTTTGCAAATAAAAGAGTCCACATACAAAACCATGTGGACTCTTACAATCATTAGAGGCAAGTTTAGTTTTTAATGAATTTCTCTTTCAGTTTTTCTCCAGAAACCACATATGCAATCGTATACATTCCTGTTGGCAAATGCTCTAGATTAATTTTATTTGAATTTAGAATAGTAGCCACTTGTTGTCCAATTAGATTATGAATCACAATTTGCTGAACGGGCTCCTTACTCTTGATACTCAACAAGTCCTTCACAGGATTAGGATACAAAACTCCTCTTTTTGACGCGAATTTCTCCATTTTTTCTCCTCCTAAAGACGCACTGTTTGAAAAGAGTATATACTCAAAATCGACAATTCCTGCACTTGTTTTATAACCATTTTGAGTATCGTTTACAACAATTTGTAAGTTTCTCATGGTTCCTACCCATAAAGGATCACTGACATTTAGGTTATACTCACTATAACTACCAACAACATCATTTCCAATACTTTGCAATGCGAGATTGGTTCCATTTTCGTCTCTCAAAATTAATTGGTTGTTTGTGGTTTGATTGCTTATTTTCACAAACAGCGTTGGATTGATATCGGCGTTTACACTAAAGGTTTTTTGAACAATTTTTGCAAAAGCTGTGGTGGTTGTATTCATTGTTAACACACTATTATTAACAGACAGCGAAGTACCTACTGGATCCCAAGCTTCACAATCGTTTTCAGTATCGAATAGAAATGATTCGGTGAATATCTCAGGAATCTGTGTGAGGAATTCAATTTTTTCAATAGTAACATTTCCACTAGTGCTGGCCGTTGCCAGGTTTACGTTTCCAACATCTTGAAAGCCAATTTCAAAAAAATCGAAATCCAACGGGCTATCTCCATCTCCATTGTCATAATTCACCCATTGGGTATGTGTCAAATCATAGTAATGAGTTTGGGCGGTGCCACTTTGAAACAAAACTTGTCTATTGATATACTTGTTACCTACTCCGGTACCTCCTTTAAAATGAATTAATTTTAACACACGAACTTCCGGAGAATTATTGATAAGCGTAACAGCTACGATTGGCGTTGCTGCAGCATCAATATTAGCATCAGTCATTCTAATTTTCGGAGATTTGTTCGCATTCCATTGCACTTCCATTCCGTTAGCAGAGGCACCAGTTGTATTATTAGCCCCTCCGGCTTTTACCCATCCTAAATTACTCTGAGCGGTTTTAAAATCGAAGGTGGTTTGCGAAAAAAACACCGTCGGAAAAACCATTGATAAAAAGAAAATAATTGTTTATATAATAGTCTAAATTTTATGGTGAATATGTTTCAATTCAACGGTTATTAGACTAATTTACTAAAGCTATATCTTTGGAAGATACTATCACAGACAGGGCGCAAAATTCTATCGATAAAACGTGCTTTTCCATCGATAAAAAAAAATGAAAATCTTTAATAATATGGTATTATTTGAATCAAAGACAAATAAAAAGAGGCTGTCTGAAAAGCATTAAAAGTTAAAAATTGTCTCATCGAGCACAGTCGAGATATCTTAATAACCAAGACGTTGAAAAGTTCTCGACTCCGCTCGAACGGACATCTAAGCACTTTTCAGACAACCTCTTTAGGGTCGTCTCTGATATTCTCAATATTTATTAAGGCATTCTAAAAGTGGTAATTGGGCTTGGTTCAAAACCAATTCTATTGGCAATAGCTTCAATATATTTACCTTTTTCTACCTCCAAAGCGTTTGTATATATTTCCCAGGCCTTAACTCCTGTATATCTCCATAATATTGTTGCATCTTTTCGGCTGGAAGTGATTTTCAATTCCTCATTTACATATTCAAATTGCACTTTATCAAGTTCCTGTGCTCTCCCGTTAGGCTGCGATTCTTTGAGTATATCCTGTTCTGAATAGACACCTAAATCTTTTGTCTCTACGATCCACTTTTCAAGTTGAGTTCTTAATACTTCCAATTCTTTAGAATAGGTCAAATCTTGAGCTAAATTGTGTAATTCGAATGGGTCATTTTGCAAATCGTACAACTCTTCCTCCGGTTTTGTTTTTGCAAACCACAATTTTTGTGTAGCATTTAATTTCCCTGAAGCATCCAATTCCATCATGTGACGCATCATGGGCATTTGTTCTCTATAGCTTACAGGAAGCGCATAAGGTACATCTGTATAATAATTCTTTATGTACTTATAGCGTACTCCTCTCACCGCCCTTTTACGGTCATAACATTCATCAAACCTATCAGAAGCTGTAAAGAGGTATTCTCTTTTATCTTTTTCTGAATGCATTCCTAAAAATGCCCTGCCTTGCATATATTCAGGAGGTTTAATGCCTGCAATTGAAAGTACGGTAGGTGCAAAATCAATAAAACTTATCAAGTCTGAGTTGCGTGTTTGTTTTTGTTTTCCTTCGGGAAGCTTAATAAACAAGGGCACTTTGGTCCCGGTTTCGTAGACAGATCGCTTATATCTGGGGAAAGGTCCACCATGGTCTCCATAGAAAAAGATATAGCTGTTTTCATACAATCCATCTTTTTTGAGCTTCGCGATAAGATTGCCTACTTGTGCATCCAAACGCATTAAGTTACTATAGTTGACCGCTAAATCATGTCGTATAACAGCATTGTCGGGAAATATTGGCGGGACGGGTACTTTGTTAGGATCTACCAACAGTTCTTCTTTACCATTTTTCCATATCTGGGATTCGTGTGTTATATTGTAATTAAATACGGCAAAAAATGGCTGTCCCTCTTTTCTGTTCCGCCAAGTTGCATTGTTTCCGGAAACGTCCCAAGTAGAAGTCAATGTTTTAAAATTGTAATCTTCTTTGGCATTATTTGTACAATAATAGCCGTTCACTCTCAACGCTTCTGTAAACGGTTTTACATTTTCGGGTACAATAGGAGAATAAGTAGGTACGTTTATGGCTGGTTGATTATTCTTATTATAAGCACTAAAAGTTCTCATATTATGTGTACCCAAACTCGTTTGATACATCCCAGTAATCAAGCTACTTCTGGCAGGTGCACATACTGGTGCTGGTGAATAGGCTTCATCAAAAACAATACTCTCAGCTGCCAAAGATGTTAAATTAGGAACTACTATCGTGGAGTCTCCATACATAGGTAAAAAGTCGGGAGATTGATCTTCACATACGATCCAAACAATATTTGATTGTTCAGATGGTGTCGATGTTTCTTTGTTACTTGTACTACATGCTACTGTTAAACACAAAAGAAGCAGACAGCAAACAAAAATATTTTTTTTCATAAGATTGTTAGGATTACCAGTTTAATAGAGGTGTATACACCCTGAAAAATTCTTGACCAATTCTCTTCATGCTTTCGGTTACATAATGTCCAATAGGAGGTGGATTGGTAGGATAGAAATTAACTGAATTTTTATTTTTTGATTGAGGAATCAAAAACACACGATCATCTGCCTCCGCAGTTTCTTGCATTCCTGTAACTACTTTTCCTGCTCCCACCTGAAACATTGCAAAAGGCAATTCTGGGCTGTGCAATTGTTTTCTTGTTTCAGTAATTAGGTTCTGTAAATTTTGTGCGTAGGTCTCTGATGGTTCTGGTCCTTTTTTCTTTACATTGCTATCTGCTTCTCCCTGAACCCATAACATTCCTGACAATTCATAATCAGACTCCTTGTATTCTTTTAATACTTCTTTGGTATAACTAATGAAATCGCCAAACAGTTTCGGCTGGTTTAATTCATTCATCTGAGCAGCCTTCGCTTCTTCCCAACAAGGATTCCAACAACCATATAAAGAAGTACCTCCAATCGATCTTTTTATAAAGATAAAGCGCTCATCAGGATGGGCTTCTGCCAATTCAATTCCGAAAAAAAGCTCCGGACCGAAATAATATTCCAAAGAATAATGCCTTTTTACATAGGCGCTTCCCTCCGACAGCTGTAATTTTGAAACGGGCTTATGATTGTAGTAAAATTGAATCCTATCGGCTACTTCCTCTAGTCTTTCTATATCTTTAGATGATAGTTTTCCTCCATCGGCCCGACCGTCCATATTTGATTGTCCTGCGAATAAAAATACGCGAATTGGTTTTTCTTTTACACCTTTATGAGCTGCGGTTGCAAATGTACTGCTCCACATCATGCAAAAGCAAAAAACTATTGAGATTCTAAATTTCATCGTACTTCTAATTTAAAGGAATTTACTATCTGTTCATAAAAAGCAAACTACTACTTATTTAGAGTTCGAAGAAAGTATCTACATTCCCCTTTCCTTTCAAGTAGCCCAAAGAAACTAAGAAAGCATCCATCTTTTTAACGGTGTCTATAAAATACGCACCTTTATTAAAGAACGAATGAGGCTGACCTTCATACAAATGCAAGTCAATTCTGCTCCCTACTTCTTTCATCTTTTTTTCGTATTCTTTAGAAGATGCTACCGATGTAGTTTTGTCTTTGGTTCCAAAAAACACAATAGTTGGTGGTGCTCCTTTTGTGATGTTATGCAAAGGAGATATTTCATCTACACGTCCTTCAATGGCTCTATAGCCGTAGCCGTTTTTACTGTTGTCATATACTGGATTAAATAACACCAAGGCATTGGGAACTGGGTTAACAGATAAGTCATCATTTGCATCATTTAAACCTTTTATATTACCACAAACTGCTGCCAAATGGCCTCCAGCAGAACCTCCACCCGAGGCTATCATATGAGGGTTGATTGAAAGTTCTTTTGCATGCTTTCGTACATACCTCATGGCAGATTTGGCATCGTTAGCCGCTTCAAATGGAGTCGTACCATGTACATTTTTTATTCTATACACTACAGAAATGGCAATCATTCCTCTGGAAGCTAAATACTGTGACTGACGTTGAAATGCTTTGTAATTTCCTCCATTCCAACCACCTCCGTGGTAAAACACCATACAATTGTAAGTTTTTGAAGCATCGAAATCTGTGGGTCTATATACCTTCAAATCTAACTGAATGGTATCAATCACTTTATAGGTAATTGATTCAGGCATTATATTCTGTGTACTCTTTTGTCCAAATACTGCAATAGACAATACACAAAAACTTAAGATTAAAAATTGCTTTTTCATACTTATTTTTTCTTTTTAGGTTTTTTAACAAATGCATTGATACCTTTCCTCCAATCTTTAACCTTCTTTAGGAGCTCATTGGCTTTCTCAGGATTACTTTCAGCCAAGTTATGCATTTCAGATGGGTCTTTAGCAATATTGTAAAGTTCTACATATCCCTCCTCATAAAAATCGAGCAGTTTGTAATCTCCAACACGCACTGCGGTGTTCGATCGGTCTCCTGTGCTTGTAGGTCTTGGCACTGGGGAATGCCAAAATATTTCTCTGTCTTTATCTTTGTCTTTTTTCCCTTGTAAGGTTTTCATAAAACTCTTTCCGTCTAGATGCTGTTTTTGCTCTAAGGGAAGCTTGTTCATCTCCAACAAAGTTGGAAAGTAATCTGTTCCTGTGATTACTTTATTGGTAGTACCAGATTTGGTCACTCCTGGCCACTTTACAAAAACGGGTACGCGAATACCTCCTTCATAATTATGTCCTTTTCCAGCTCTTAATGGCAAGTTTGAGGTTGCCAATCCACGTTTATTACCTCTATTCGACAAACCTCCATGATCTGAAGTAAATACGATGATGGTATTGTCGTCCAAATGCAATTCTTCTAAAACCTTAGTAATTGCCCCAAAGCTTTCATCCATACTTTGAATCATACTCGCGTAGGTAGTATTATCTTGGTGCACCTTGGTTTCGCCTGTATCCCCTATTCTAATATAGTCGGAACCCTTTGGTGGATTTTTATCTAATTTTGCTTGATATTTTGCTTTGTATGCTTCTTTTCCTTCAAAAGGTGTATGCACACCGTAGTGACTTACATAAGCAAAGAAAGGTTCGTCTTTATGAGATTTGATAAACTCCACCGTTTTTCTAGTGATATGATCTGTAAGGTAATCACCTTCCTGAGCATCATCTAAGTGTAAAATTGCCTTTTCCTTACCATTCCCGTTCTTTGGGTTTTTCTGCTTGTTATACGGATAAAAGTAACTTTTTGGTGCTCTGGCGTGTCCACCACCATAATTGTAGTCAAAACCTTGATCTTCGGGATAGACTTCTGCTCCAGCCAAGTGCCATTTTCCCGCAAAAAACGTGGTATAGCCACCTTTCTTAAAAGCTTCTGCAATGGTAAATTCAGATTTTTTCAAATGCGATTCGTTTCTTCCTGGGCTCGAATTACGCGCCGGAAATTTTCCGGTTACCATGGCCATACGAGAGGGTACACAACGAGGATGTGCTGCATAGGCTTGTTCAAAACGCATGCTTTCCATCGCTACTTTGTCAATATTAGGCGTTTCGTAAAATGTACTTCCTCTATAACTCAAATCCATCCAACCCAAATCGTCGACCAGAAAGAAGATTACATTTTGTTTTTTGTTTTGACTGTTTACTGATACTGCCGCAAAAGTCAATAGTATTAAAAATAACTGTTTTGTTTTCATTACTTGATGGCTTTATTGATATTCTCTTCACTATAAACACGCTCTACGACCATATCGGTCATGGCACGCATTTCCTCAAGACTCATATCGTCTTTAAACTCAACTTGTAATTCTTTGATACGTTTTTTCAAGGCAGCAGTAATTTCTTCATACCCAGGTTTCCCGTACAAATTATTCATTTCATGCTTGTCATTATCGAGGTCAAACAACTCCCATTCATCCATACTGTAATAGAAATGGATTAGTTTGTAACGATCTGTACGTACTCCATAATGCGGTTCAACGTTGTGCCATTTTGGAAATTCGTAATAGTGATAATAAATGGCATCTCGACCCTGCGCTTCAATGTTCGGAGACAACTGATTTTTAAAACTCGTTCCCTGCATGTCTTTTGGTGTTTCAATACCTGCCAAATCTAATAAGGTAGGTGCAAAATCTATATTCAACAATAGGTTGTCATTCGTCGTACCAGGTTTAATCATTTCAGGGTAGCTAATCATAAACGGCATTCTAAAGGATTCTTCATACATAAATCGTTTGTCGAACCATCCATGTTCCCCCAAATAGAAACCTTGATCTGAAGTATATACGATTACCGTATTGTCTAACATATCGTTTGCCTTCAAGTAATCTAACATCTGTCCCACTGCCTTGTCAACACCCGCTACACAGCGCAAATAATCTTTGATATAAGTTTGGTATTTCCAATTTTTCAATGCTGCTCCTTGCAAGCTATCATGCGGTGTCCAAAACTGACCTTTGTTTCCAAAGGCATTGTAAGTATTTAATTCTCTTGGTGTTAATTTTTCTTTTGGGTATACTTTTAAATCTTTACGATTCATATGGTTTTCGATTTCCATCCATTGTTTACTCGCTGCTTTTCTTCCTTTGTAATCATCGTTAAAGTTGGCAGGGTGCGGCAAGTCTTCCTGAAATAATTTTTGGAATTCGGGTGCTGGTTCCCAAGGTCTATGTGGCGCCTTGAATTGGTACATCAACATAAAAGGCTTGGTCTTATCACGTCCTTGATCTAACCATTTTATGGCATCGTGGGCTACTTGGGCAGTCGAATGTCTGGTTTTCTCTACCATTGTATCTTTTCCATTTTCCAGAAATACAGGATTGAAATAAGTACCTTGTCCACCCCAATTGATCATTACTTTCGAATAATCAAATCCGGTAGGCGCAGTTCCTAAGTGCCATTTTCCAATGACCGCTGTTTGGTAGCCATTTTTTTGTAATATTTTAGGGAATGTTTGCTGACTTCCATCAAAATCGCCTCCTTTTTCATTTTTAAAGAAACGGCTTTCGTGTCCATACTTCCCTGTTAAAATAGCCGCTCTACTTGGTCCACAAATAGAGTTCGTATTGAAGGTTCTAGTCATCAACATCCCATTTTTTGCAATTCTGTCTATATTGGGTGTCGGAGCTATTTCTGACAACCAATCTTTGTAAGCGCTTATGGCTGCTACGGCATGGTCATCTGCCATGATGAATAAAATGTTTGGTTTGGTTTCCTCTACTGTTTGTTTATTATCTGAACAGGAATTCATTCCAAATGTTAAAACTAAGCATATAATTGCTGTAAATATTGTGTTCGCCTTCATATCAATTATAATTTTAATGACAATCTCTCGTCAACTTTTAATTTTGTTGTTTTTAAATGCTTATTTGCTGAAGAACTACCTGTCATAATTGTAAAGGTCCCTGGCTCTACACAATATTGCATATTGATATCATAAAATGCCAAGCTTTTGTCTGATATTGTGAAGCTAACGGTCTTAGTCTCCCCTGCTTTTAAATATACTCTTTTGTATCCTTTCAATTCCTTAACAGGTCTTGTAACAGAGCTTACATCATCTCTGATATACATTTGGACTATTTCTTCTCCAGCTACTTTTCCTGCGTTTGTAACTTCTACAGAAACGGTAATATCTTCACCTGCCGTTTTGTTTTCTTTCGACAACACCGGCACACCATATGCATATTTTGTATAACTCAATCCAAATCCAAATGAATACAACGGAGTCATTTTTTCAAAGGCATATTTATGAAACCCGATTGACGGCTTATGGTTATACACCATCTCTAGTTGCCCAACACTTCTAGCTACGGTAAGTGGTAATTTCCCACTTGGGTTAACGTCTCCAAAAAGCACCTCAGCCACAGCTTGTCCTCCAAACAGTCCTGGCTCCCACGATTCTACAATGGCAGGCACATTTTGCGCTAACCAAGGTTCAGATATCGGCTTTCCATTTACGAGCACTACAATTACAGGAGTACCTGTTTTTTTAATTGCTTTTACAAGGTCTAATTGTTTTCCAGCTAAGTTTAGATATGCTCGTCCCATGTTTTCACCAGCCGTTTTTTCAGGCCACTTGTAACGCATAGAATTGTCTCCAACCACGACTACTGCATAATCTGCTTTTGAAGCTTGTCTTGCTGCTTCTTTTATTTTTGAAGTTTCTATTTTACGAATGTTCTCTCCAGAATCATAGAAAGAAACGTTATAACCTTTTGAACTTCCTACGGCTTTTATTCCTTCATAGATTGTTGTTACATTTTCATCGGGCTGCACCGCATGCCAATCTCCTAAGATACTTTGATTGTTGGCATTAGGTCCTGTTACAAATACTTTTTTACCATTTCCTTTCGATTTCAATGGCAATACATTTTTGTTTTTTAACAACACAATCCCTTTTCGTGCACTTTCCAAGGCTGTTTTCTTGTGCTCAGCTGTAAAGATTCTCTCCGGAATTTTCTCCAAATCGACTTGTCGGTGTTCGAACAAACCTAATTTGAATTTAGCTGTTAAAATCTTAGACACAGCGTCATCAATTCTACTTATTGGTAGTTTCCCTTCATTTACTAAAGCTACAACGGCTTCAGGAAATTTAACTCCGTGCATATGCATATCCATTCCTGCCGCAACAGATAGCATAGAAGCTTCTTTTAAATCGTGTGCTACATGGTGTACGGTTTCAATTCTTTCAATGTCCATCCAGTCACTAACATAAAAACCTTGAAAACCCCAATCGTTTCTAAACAAATCGGTCATCAACCAAGAACTCATATGACTTGGGATCCCGCTTATTTCATTGTGTGCAGCCATGATCGAATACACACCAGCATCTATCGCCTGTTTATAGGGAGGTAAGTACACTTCTTTCATGGTTCTTACTGAAACATCGAATGGAGCAGCGTTCAACCCATTTGCAGGTTTTCCACCACCTAACATATGCTTGGCACAGGCAATTACTTTTTTATCTCCTGTAAAATCTCCTTGTTGGAATCCTTTGATCATTTCTGCTCCCATGTTTCCAACCATAAATGGATCTTCTCCATAGGTTTCACCAACACGTCCCCACCTCGGATCTCTTAGTACATCAATATTAGGTGTAAAAGCCCAGTGACTTCCTGTAGCTCTCATCTCCAAAGCGGTTTGTAAACCAACATCATAAGAATAGGCATCTACCCAACTCGAAGCTAAGGTTATTGGCGATGGATATACAGTTGTTCCAGATACTAAAGCGTTTCCATGTATGGCATCAATTCCAATCAATACAGGTATCTTTAGACGTGACTTTGCAGCTAATTCTTGTAATAAATTTGCCTCTTCTGCCGTAAGTACATGTAAGAACGAACCTATTTTCCCTTCAGCACACATTTGAGCAACGTCGTCACTAAATAAGCCTTTGTAGAATCCTTGGGCATCGTTGCTATGCAAATCTTCTTCTGAAAGATTTTTTTCAGCTTCACGCATATGATCCAATCCAACAAATTGATTCATTTGATAGACTTTCTCTTCTAAAGTCATTCTTCCCATTAAGTCTTTTACACGTTCTTCTACAGAGACGCTAGGGTCCAAATAAGTAGGATTATCTTTGTTTTGATCCGCTGCTTTTTCAGATGAACAGGCAACTGCTGCCAATACTATTGAAACGAAGCCTGTAATTTTTAAAAAGGACATTTTCATGAGTTCTATTTTTTGTTATGATTTTATTACTAATGGTGTATTTGGGTTTTCTATTGCTTTTTTCACAGCTTTAAAGGCTGGTTTTTCTTTTCCGTTTGCATCAAACATAAACATATGCCTGTTTTTATGCTGTGGCACCCCGTCTACCATTCCCCAGGTATTATAAGTTACTACGCCACTATCTTTTTTCGATAATAAGATTTTCATAATATTGGAGTAAGCTGCTGCCTGAAGTTCTAGTGCCTCAGCTGTGGCATTTGTATCCCATATTTTATAGTCTATTTCTGTCACGTGAAAATCCAAATCATTTTCATGTGCCCAGTCTACTAGATTCGAAAAATAGTCAAGGCTCGTTTTATCTAAAGACACTTCTTCTGTCGATTTAAAATGTGCTTGCCAACCAAGGCCATCTACTCTGTAGCCTTGCTCTCTAAGATAAAGTATCGTTTTTTTAACACGTTCCCACATCACTGGCTCCATTCCTCCGTGCTGATTGAATACCAGGCTCTTTTTTGTCGCGTATTTGTTTGCGATTTCAAATGATTTGGTGATATAAAGTGGTACACCATTTTTATCTAAACCTATTTGAGTCCAAGGATTTTGCCAGTCTTTAGTCCCTGGTTTCTCTGCAAACCACTCTCCTTTTCTAGTAACTGTTTCATTGACAACATCCATCCATTTCACAGTTTTATTTTTATTGTATCGTTTGCAGGATGCTTTAAGAAATTCGGTGTAGATTTTTTCTAACTCTTCTGGGGTTCTATGATCTGCCGTTGCCCATTTCGAAGCTTGCGGACTCACAGGACCATGCACACGAACTACGATATCGTTCTTTTTTGCAAATTTCAAATACGCGTCAATTTGCGTCCAATCCCAAACTCCAGGTTCAGGATGTACTCTCGACTGTTTTGCACAGTTTTCTGGGGTGGTGTAAGTAAATTGCTCTAAAAACAAATCTTCTACAAACGTACCTAACTGACGGTGGTTTAAAGTAGCTCCTACATAGACACGTGTTGGGTCATATTGTTTTGCAAGCAATTCTTTTATAGAGCCACTAGGTGCATTTTTAGAAACCGACACTTTTGGTTGACTTTGCTGTGCAAAATACGTCATTGCAAAAGCTTTTAATTCTTTGTGTATGGCTTTATGAGATTCGACTCCAATAAAATTTCTAGTTTCTAATGGATCGTTCACATAATCGTACAATTCCTCGTCAATAATATCTCTCGACTTTACCCCGTCAACACTCTTAACATTTGGTTTTAACCAAGCGGTATATCGATACTTTTCTGAACGAAAACTGTAACCTGTAGTTTTCCCTTTTGCCCATTGACTTACGGCTACATCTTTTATGCTTTTCTTTCTTCCGTCTATCAAAGGCAACAAACTTTTCCCCTCTAAAATCTCCGGAATTTTCAAGCCAGACAATTCACAAAGGGTTGGAAAGATATCTACAAATTCTGAAGGCGATGTTACTTTTACACCTTTGGCAATACCTGGCGCATAAATCATAAGTGGAGAACGTGTTGCTTGTTCGAAATTCGAATGTTTGTTCCACATACTATGGTCACCCAAGTGCCATCCATGATCACCCCATACAACGATGATGGTGTTTTTATTCAGGTTTTTTTCCTTGAGTTTGTCTACTATCAAACCTACTTGTGTATCCACAAAACTTACACAGGCATAGTACCCATGAATCAATTCTCTTTGGGTTTTATTATCAATTTTTAGCAAACCATCTTCTCCTATAACATACTCAATTGAAGGGTCTTTATAACTTCTCATCTCACCTGAACTATGATAAGCTAAATCGGTTCCGTTTTTTACTTTTTTCTGATATGGGGCAAGGTTGATCTTATCAGCATCGTATAAATCCCAATATTTGTTTGGCGCTACAAATGGTAAGTGAGGTCTTTTAAAACCAACAGCTAAGAAAAATGGCTTGTCTGGAGTCTCCGCTAGCGCATCCAATTTCTTAAGTGCATCTAATCCTATAGCTCCATCGGTATAAGCAGCATCCGGTACATCACTTCTTTCAAAAGGAGGTTTGTATCTATCTGTTACATATTTGTTGGTGTTTTTCACGCCTTTGCTTTTTGCTTCGGCAACGAGTTCCGAAACTCTTGCTTTAATTTTTGGGTTTTGGTAATACCCAAGTGCTGGGGAACCGTATTCTTTTGGATATGGTAATTTATATTCTCTTACATAGGGTACCGACCAAGACGGCTCGTCTACGAATTTATCTACACATCTGGGATCGTAAATTTTCCCTGTCCCTGTGGTTATATATCCTTGTTCTTTAAAATATTGAGGGATCGAAAGAATAGTTGGATTTATGTCACGCATCCGTGTTTTTAAGTCTCGCACTTTCGTGTAGTCTGGACGCATTCCGGTCATCAAACTCGCTCTTGAGGGGCCACAAACTGCCTGTTGCGTATGGTTGTTTAAAAATACGGTTGCTTTTGCTCCCAACTTATCTAAATTAGGAGTTATCGCATAACTATCACCATAACTGCCAAGGGTAGGTTTTAAATCATCAATGGCAATAAATAACACATTGGGCGCTTGTGCTTGTTTTTGTGCTTGCAGGCCTATTAAAGCAAAAAAGACTATATAAAATAAAATATTGTTTCTCATTCTGATTTATTTTTTTTACAAAGATGTCATTATTTAAGAATTCACATAGGGCTTAATGATTTTTTAAGAGGGAGGAATGGATACTTCGACAATGTTCTCCCCAATTCCCTTCTAGGGCAAAGGTTTGAAAATCATCGGACAATTAACACCCCCTACCTATAATCGTAAACCCTTATAACATCAACTCTACACTCGTTATTGTTTAATTATTGGCACCACTTTCTGTTTTCCATTTTCAGTACTTATTCGTACATAATAGATTCCTGGCCTTCCATTAAACTCGATTGCTATCCTTTCCTTTCCTTCATAGCTTTTCGCGAACACACGTTTCCCCATAACATCGACAATTTCAACATCTACAGCTCCTTTTACTTCAGGAATAACAGCAAAAAGTTGGCCGTTATTGGGGTTTGGATATACTTTAATTGTCGCTAAGGTAGGTTCTTCATTCGACAAGTCATCGTCAGAAGGAATTTTTCCTAGGATTTCAATTTCAGAAAAAGCCAATTTTGTTGTTCCTATGGCTTGAATACGAACATACCTTCCTAAAACTCCTAATTCATTTAGGCTAAATTTGCGGTTGGCTGTGCCATCTTTCAAATATTCATAATCTGCAGTAGACCTTGATACTGCTAAACTGGTATCTCCAAAAGGCACATCAGAAATTAACACATAAAAATTTTTAAAATGTGGAGATACGGTTTCCATAGCAACACCATTCAGCTCAACAGTATTCCAAACATCAATATAGTCGATGCGCTTTAGCGCTCCTAAGTCCAAGTCGTACCAGGGTTCGACTTCAGTAGTCGTGGATGATAAACTTCCAACTGGCACCAATCCTTGTTGAAAATATTGCACGTTGATTCGTCCATTATTATTTCCATCAATTGCTTTTTCTGGTGAGGCATCTATATCTTCATCTTCAAAGCTTAGCGTCATGTCTGTACTACTCTGTGTAACACCAGCTGTACGACTCACCATCTGCAATTGTGGTGCCAAATCTGCTTCTGACTCTGTTAAAGGATTTGCATATACTCCTGTGGTAGGTGCGTTCTTAATAGGCACTCTTACTTTAAAATTCGTGTATTCAAAGTTTCTCCTGTTTGGCAATTGTTCATTCAGAATAAAATACAATTCTTGCGTTTCAGTATCTTCGTACACACCTTCATTGCTAAGGTATTCCTCAAATTTTGCTGCAGATGCAAATTCATAGATTCGTTGCGGATAATCTTTTCTCAGCGTACCTTGCGCCCATGCTTGCTTGATTCCCATATCATAGCTCCCATAATCGTCAGTAATGACTCCATCTACTTCAAAACGAAAGTCGTTGGTATTGTAATCAACTTCCAAGGCTGTACTATCCAATACGGTAAATGTGGTTGGTCTTTCCGTAATTTCTGAACTACTCAAATAGATCGTATTGTCTCCATGTTCATCATATGTCGCTGTTGCTGTAGGGTCCTCTTTCTCTATTTTATAAAGCTGTGTTACATTTTCTGTTGTTAGATCTATAAATACCCAAGGAGTAAATCCATTATTTCTGGTTTTGAAAGGTCCTGAACCTGTTCCTACTAATTTGGATACTTGAATCCCATAGCCCATATCTACCAATTTAATATTCTCATAGGTATGATTGTGCGCATGTTTAAACATATAGCAACCAATAGAGTTTTCATTTTTACCTGAAATAAACACATCTTTAAAGGTGTAGTCTGCCTGATATACAATATAGGCTCCCCAATTTACTCCCCAGCAAATGAAGCCGTCAAATACAGAACGTGATTCATGGTTGACCCCCATATCTCTTTCTATGGAGTGAATTCCTCTCTGACTTCCAATAATAGTCGTATTTTCCATAATCAAAGCTACTTCCTGAGGCATCACTCCATCACCTTCTATGCTATAACCATTGATATCCAATGGAAAATTATCTACCTCATAATCAGGACGTTCTGCCAATACTTTAGCATCCATACGTTCTTGATTTACGATTCCAGGATTCATATTCATAACGCCTACCCCACGAACTGCGTTTGCAATTACATTCCCTCTACAAATCACCGCTCTTCCTTTCATTCCTAATCCTTCACCAGAATACAAGTAATCTTCATAGGTCAATGCGGCCACATATGGGTCAGCATCGTGTCCTTTAACGACTTTTACGACAAGGTTTTCATCCCAGAATCCACTTTCAGACCCAGCTTCAGAAACAATTCCTGATCCAACAATATCATATACCACATTTTGAGAAACGTTGGCATGCGAATCGTGATGGGTAATTCCCCATCCCGGGTTTCCCCATACTACATTCCCTGTAACTTGTGCCATATTTGCATTGTACTGCGCACCTGTTTTATGAATATGTATGGAATACCTTCCTCTTGAGTTTGTAATTTCGTCTGCAGGGTTTTTCACAGTTAGTGAACATTCTTGTCCTAAGGCAGAGATAAACGATTTAAAGGTTTTAGGTTCTGCCCAGCTGTTCCAAATATAGTCATCTGTCAATCTCGACTTATCCGTTCTTCCCATATCTACAAACGCAGCGTTTTTAATCTGCACATTGGTATCATTGTGCATGGCCATAAAGTGTCCTCTGTGGTATACATCTGAAATATCTGATGAACTAAAGGTGATATTTCGTGTTAAATTCCCTACATAGCAATGAAGATTATCGGCTGCTCTTCCATGATGATTTTTAAGCAGGTTTGTTTTTGACGTCAATGTGGTTCCATTAATCGTATTTATTTCTACCTGGTCTTCACCGTTGCTAGTAGCTCCATAATTTCCACCTCTTGTGATTACAATTTGATCGCCCGATTTCCATCCTGTAGGTACGGTTTCTAGTTCTATGTTTTTTTGACTTTTATTAGCATCCGCTGCCAATTTCGCCATGTTTAGTTTTTCTTGCCCAATGATTTCTATTTGTCCCATACACATCATTCCAATAGAATATTGTTCAGGGTCCCAGCCGTGTCTTCCTAATATCCCAATGCCATCATCTATAGTGGAACGTGAAGTTTCTGTGACCTGCACATTGTCTGCTACTGCGTCTTCATAGGTACTATATCTGCTTTCTGCATTGGTTGTTTTGGTTACCTGATAAGTTGTGGCTCCATCGCTATAATGCGCAAGGGCATTGGCATTCCAAACTTGTGCATAACCACTTGTTCCGGCTTTATGGGCTTCAATATCGAAAGGAGCAAAATGCACTTCTATGGTACCATCCGTTGCTTGGTTCGCATGAAATTTCACATATGACATGTGTCCTGCCCAAAAGGTATCAAATGTCAAACTTGTGGTTTGGGCCGCATTTGTTTGTGTACATTCAAATTCTCCTTCGACCCGAATTGCAAAAATATGAGCTGATGAACCGCCTTCATAATTTACAGTTATTCCGTTAGGAATTACAACGATGGCCGCATCCGAAGGTATCGTTCCGCTATCCCATGTTGAAGCGCTAAACCATGAACCATTTTGTACAGCGGTATGTGTCGCTGTATTGGTTGGTATTATGCTGCTATAAACTGATAAAGTCCCTATTAAGAAAATACAGAGAACGTGTAGTATTAATTTCATTTTTTTTGTTTTGGTATACTTGTTTGGTTGTATTACAAAAAAAAAGAAATGAAATGAATATTATGGGGCGCTTTGTTCTTTTAAGGGGGAGATATGGTTTTGGAAGTGGCTGATGGCTGATGGCTGATGGCTGATGGCTGATGGTTAGAAAAAATCATTAAACTGCATTCAAAAACCAAAAGCACTGGAAATAAAAAAGACTGCCTTTTCAGACAGTCTTAGTTTCTTATTTAGAATAGTGTGTTTTGGGCAGTGCCTTTAGCGTTGCTGCCGCTTGTTCTGCCGTGATGTCTCGCTGCGGACTGGCAAACATTTCATAGCCTACCATAAATTTCTTCACAGTTGCTGAACGTAGCAATGGAGGATAGAAAGACATATGGAAATGCCATGCTTCATTATCACCACCATCTGTAGGACTTTGATGTATCCCTGCCGAATACGGAAAAGACACTTCAAACAAATTGTCGTACATAATTGTCAATTCCTTTAAAATAGAAGCATATGATGCCATTTCACTTTCTGACAACTGACTTATATTTTGATAGTGTTTTTTTGGAATAATCATGGCTTCATAAGGCCAAACTGCCCAATAGGCAACCAGGGCTACAAAGTCGTCATTTTCTGCTAAAATACGTTCTTTATTCCCTGCTAATTCTTGCGCTACATAATCTCCTAACAAACTTCTTTTGTTTGCCTTCCAATAGTCAGCTTGTTTTTCAGATTTTTTAACGATTTCTCCAGGAATAGATCTTTGCGACCAAATTTGACCATGTGGGTGCGGATTGCTACATCCCATAATAGCTCCTTTGTTTTCAAAAATCTGTACATAATTGATTCCATTCATTGCCCCCAGCGCTTCGTACTCTTTTTTCCAAAGTGCTATTACTTTTGCAATACCTTCTTCTTCCATCAGTGGAATGGTCAAGGAGTGGTTTGGAGAAAAACAAACTACTTTACAAATCCCTGTTTCTACTTCAGCTTTCAATAAACCATTTTCAAAAGAAGTTGGTTCGTCGTTTAATATGGCTGCAAAGTCATTCTGAAAGATAAAGGTGTCTTTATAATCGGGATTTTTTTCACCTCCAACACGTCCATTTGTTGGACATAAGTAACAGTTTTCATCGTAACTTGTTGTGTCCATGACAGCTTTGTCTTCTTTCTTTCCCTGCCAAGGTCTTTTGGTTCTATGCGGAGATACTAATATCCATTCTCCGGTTAGAATATTGTAGCGTCTGTGTGATGTTTCGTTGATATTTGTTGCCATGGTCTTATAATTTAGATACTCCGTTATTTGTTTTTACTGGTATTGGACTTAAGTCAATATTATAAGCTTCTTTATATGCTTTCGAGGCATCTTCAATAAAGCTATCTACATTTTTCTCGTCGATAAGATTGATGGTACATCCACCAAATCCACCACCCATCATTCTGGCACCAAGAACTCGGTCGTCGTTTTTTGCATAGGCTGCCAAGAAATCCAATTCAGGACAACTCACTTCATATAGATTTTGAAGTCCGTCTTGAGAGGCATTTAATAATTCTCCCACCTGTTCAAAATCGTTGTTTTTCAATGCTTTTACGGTGGCTTCAACTCTTTTCTGCTCTGCTGCAACGAAGGTGGCTCTTTTTACTCGGTCTTCGCCAAGTTCTTCTGCCAAATCATCAATCATCTCTTGCGTGGCTTCTACCAACGTTTTCACCTCAGGGTATTTCGCTGAAATTATTTCTAACGAAGATTCACACTGCGATCTTCTTTCGTTGTAGGCGCTGTCTGCCAAGTTATGAGATACGTTCGTATTTAATAACAATAACATATTCGGATCCATCGCTGCTGGAATGGTCTCATACGTCAAGGCTTCGCAATCCAATAGAATAAAATGATCTTTTTCACCTTTTACAACTGCAAATTGATCCATTACACCAACATTGGCTCCTGAAAATATGCGTTCCGCATTTTGACACAATTTGATGATCGTTATGTCATCTATTTCCAAATTAAACAATTCGTTCAATCCTTTTGCAAATCCACAAAGTAGTGCTGCAGATGAACTAATTCCAGAACCTATCGGTAATTTACTGTTAAGCATACAGTCAAAACCAGTTACTTTTCCCGGTCTTAATTGAGAAAGTTCCGACAATACTCCAGACAAATAACTCAACCAACCGTCTCCCGGTTTTTCGGCTACATTGATATCAAATGAAAAGCCTTCCTTAAAGTTTGTTGTCAATACATTTGCATTTGATTCTGTACCATTCTTTTTGAAAGAGAAGTAAATACACTTATCTATTGCGGCTGGAAGTACATTCCCGCCATTGTAATCGATATGCTCGCCAATCAAATTAATCCTACCCGGTGCCGCTATCTGAAGTACATCTTCTGATGTTTCTCCTAAGCTATTTACTATTTTTCCATACGCCAATGCGTCCAACTTGGTTTTCATATTTTCTCAAAGTTTTGTATTGAAGGTACAAATATAATAAACGTATTTTATACATTTATAAAATACTTCTACTTTTTTGTAAAAAAATTTCTATTTTTGAATCCTATGAGCACACAATTAATTGATTATTACGCAGCAGAGGATAAGATACACATTGCAACTGACTGTATTATTTTTGGATTTGACAATGAGTCTATAAAGTTACTAATTTTTAAAAGGCGAGTCGATCCTTTCAAAGGACAATGGTCTTTGATTGGAAGTTTTGTAAAAGCAACGGAAAGTGTAAATGATGCTGCAAAACGAGTTTTGACTGAAATTACTGGTCTTGAAAATGTTTTTATGAAACAGTTAAAGGTGTATGGTGGTGTAGACAGGGATCCAGGTGCTCGTTGTATTACCGTAGGTCAATATGCATTGATTCGTATCGAAGAACAAGACAAAACATTGGTTGAAAAGCATGGCGCTGTATGGCACGATTTACATGAAATTCCTGATTTGGTTTTGGATCATAATACCTTGGTAAAAGATGCTTTGGTACAGTTGAAATTAAAAGCGAGCTATCAACCTATAGGTTTTGAATTGCTTCCAAAGAAATTTACAATTCCGAATTTACAAAGATTGTACGAAGCTATTTATCAAAAAAAGTTTGACGATCGTAATTTTAGAAAAAAAATCATTGCCTTAGATGTTTTGACCAAATTAGAGGAGAAAGACAAGTCTACTTCTAAAAAAGGTGCCTTTCTTCACAAGTTCAATAAAGAAAAATATAACAAACTTGTAAATCGAGGGATAAATTTTAGGTTATAGCTAAGCGTTTGGTTATTGGTTATTAGTGAAAATCTGAATTCCTTTTTTAAAGATGCTTTGGGTTAACATAATGTCATTTGATACTAATATTGGGTGTTCAAATTTTATTTCTCTATACACAATTGCTTAAATATTTGCTGCTTGCCACCTATCTATTTTCATTCAAACATTAATATTGCGCCAACATATAATAGAGTAAATCTGTAGTCGTCACAATACCAATTAGTTCATGATCTTCGACTACAGGCAATGCATGAAATTCATTTTTAGACAAGATTTCAGCAACCTCTTTAATTGTTTTATCGGAACGTATGGCAATTGGGTTTTTAACCATTACTTGCTCTACTCCTAACATTTCGTAAACGGCATTGTCAACCTCTACTTCTTCTTCACCAAAATTATCTACAAAGCTGATTCTTTGCAAGTCAGTCAGACTCAATATTCCAATGATATCCTTTTTTTCAACCACCGGTATGTGACGAATTTTATAACTTTTAAATAGTTCTTCTGCATCCAATAAGGAATTGTTCAGTGTCAATGATATGACATTCGTGCTCATTATTTTTGAGATGGGTTCGTTTCTATTCATATCTTCAGAGTTTAATTTTCGCCCTTTAAAGGTCTACTATATCTTAAACATTTTTTATGATATTAGTCAGTATTGAAAATTTGTCTTCTTAGAGAATGTAAAATCCCCTATTTTTGCAATTCGTATTGAAAAGAATTACCATGCAAAAGAACATCCAAGAGTATATTGAAAAAAACTTAAGCAACCTTGCCATTGTGGAAGACGCTGATGTAGGTTATGAAAATATAAGTATCTTAGATTTTAGAACGCATCATGAAAGTGGTGATGTTTTTAAACATCAAAACGACGAACTCTATGCAATTGCTGTTTTACAAGCAGTAACTAATGAAAGTGCGAAAAAGATAAGTCGTGAACTTAAAAAAAACAAGAATCTCAGCTACACTTCACTTAAGGATTTTGTTGAGAAACATTTGTTGAAGTGTTATGTTTCAGGAAGTTCTGAAGCTTACGACACCTGGAAAACAGGTGATAAAGGTATTGTTTCTTTACAATTTGACGATGTTAAAAAAACGATTGTACCTTCATTTCATAACGAAAGTGCAGCAACTAGAAAGTAGTAGTTAAGCGTTTATAATCCGTTTTGTCTTTCATATCCTCACTATATATATACTTTTTAATACAGTATGTATAGGCCGTCATATTTTTTTATCACATCTTATTTGACCTGTAAACTAGAGGTAGTTTAGCTCTTGATATACTGATATGTTTGTGTAATTTGAAACATTCACCCCTTAAAACAATCAAATCACCACCCATTCTACAAAAATAATGGCGCGATATTTGTAGCAGTGTTTTCAACTAAAAAGAACAAGCTAAGACAACTACCTAACCACATGCCCCAAAACCCTTTCTACAGACAGTATTTACTTCCTATTATCCTACTGTTATTTTGTAATTTAACTTTTGGACAAACCGAAGCGGCCATTAGTGGAAATGTGGTAAACCCTCAAAATGAACCTTTGGAATATGTTTCTGTAGCACTATTACACCCCAAGGATTCGACTATGATAAATTTTACCACCACGGATATTAAAGGTGATTTTAAAATTATAGAAAATTCTAGAGACTCATTATTACTTCAATTTTTCTCTACTGGTTATGTTGCGTATTTCAAAAATATTGTTTTCGCACATGAAGCCATTGACTTAGGAAAAATTATATTGGAAGAAGATATTGACCTACTCGACGAGGTAACCATATCAGCAGTTGTACCCGTTCAGATTAAAAAAGACACTGTGGCTTTTAACACAGAAGCCTTTAAAGTAGATTCGGATGACAATATTGAAGAATTGTTAAATAAACTACCGGGAATGGAAATCGATTCCGATGGCGCAATTGTAGCACAAGGAAATGAGGTAACAAAAATATATGTGGATGGAAAAGAATTTTTTGGTGGAGACCCAGCCATTGTGCTAAAAAATCTATCTGCCGATGTGATTGCAAAAGTAGAGGTCATTGATAAAAAAAGTGATGAATCTGAGCTCACCGGTGTTAGTGATGGGAACAAACAAGTAATCTTAAATTTCTCACTTAAAAAAAACAAACAGAACAGAGGTTTCGGTAAGGTCTCTGCCGGAATTGGATTGGACAATCGATATTTTGGAAATTTAAATTACAACCGATTTTCAAAAAAGACACAATTCTCAGCTGTGGCTAAATTCAATAACATAAACGTAACTGGATCTAATATTAGAGATTTCCTTCAAAATGCGAATGGATTGGGTGACGACTCAGACGAAGAAGACGCCGTAAAAGTAAAAAATCTTTCAGGTTTTCTAACAACTGCAACAGCGGGTATGCACTATGGACATGAGTTCCAAAAACGAGAGTCACTAAATGCTGACTATACGTATAACTCATCTATTAATGACGGGGTTTCTTTTACAAAAAGAACAACATTTTCAGGGTTCAATAAGTTTGATTCTGAAATGCAAAGTAATTATGACAACACTACTGAAAATCACAATTTAAATTTCAACTATATCAATCAAGCGCATGCCACACATAGTTTCTTTATTAAAGGAGGTTATAATGCAAATCAGCGTGGAACGATGTTGAATAGAAACTCTGATTTTTATGATGATGATGGTGTACTAAAAACAACAAACAACAGTGAGTTTATCAGTGACTCAAACAAAAACTCAGGAAATGTTAAGTTTACTTACTATAAAAAACTAAATGATATTGGGCGTAATTTTAATTCGGGACTTCAATTGATTAAATCCACTATTGACAGGGAAAATGAACAACACACAAATACCACTAGAAATATAAACACGGATAATGAGGTTTATAAAGAGATCCTGACTTCAAGAGATGAGTTGATACAGGATAACACAATCAATTACGATTTAAAATATTCAGAACCTTTAGGAAACAATCATTTTGTGAAATTTCATACCATTTCATCGGTTCGAACGATTGCTGAAGATGTGAGTCAATTGAGAAATACCCTTAGTAACCAGGATGATTTTGTTTTATTTGAATACGATTATTTACATAAGGAATTCAATCTTCGCACAAAATTAGGATACAGTTATAATGTGGAAAAACTGAATATCTATGCCGGTGTAGAGCTGCAAGATCTCAGTAGAAAATTTGGTGAAATTAACAAAGAAGAGATACACAAAAACAACTTATTTTACAATCCTCAGTTCAACGTACAATACATACCTAAAGTAGGTCGTAAGTACCGTTTAAACTATACTAGAACTGTACGAAACCCGAGTACTTTTCAAAGTTCAACGGTTATAAATGACATCATACCAACATATATAAGAAAAGGAAATCCTGATTTAGACCCCGAGCAAAACGATGTAATTTCTATTCGTGCAAACATTCATGATTATGCGTCTTCTTTGAGTTTCTACGGAAATCTTCGCTATCAATATACAAGTAATGCCATTATTTCAACAATTGCTTTTCAAGAAGAAAATATTTATTGGCGTATTCGTAGTTTTGAAAATAACGGGTACAAAAACAACATACGCGCTTCTTTTAGCCTCAGTAAGAAAATTAATGGTTTAGGAATTCGATACACCTTAAAAAACACAAATTCTTATAGCACCTATAATTCAATTGTAAGCATTAGAGAAAACGGAAAATCGGTACCAATTCTAAATGAAGTTCGTGCGGAAAATTACTCTGGAAGTCTTTCTTTTGAGAACTTCAATAAAAATGTTTTTGACGCCAAGGTGGGAGCCTCTTATAAAATAAACAAAACACATTTTTCTGTTGTACGAGATTTAAACCGAGATTTTGCCACACAAAGATACTTTGGTCTTATCGACTATGATTTGACGAATAAAATAAATATAAATACACAGTTCGATTATATCATCTTTTCAGACACCAAGTTCAATTCAAACCAAAAACTCCCCTTATGGAACGCGGCAGTCTCCTATGCTTTTACGAAAAAGAAAAACAATATTATTAAACTATTATTGATCGACTTACTTGACAAAAATGTTGATATCCGCAGGAGAAGTACTATAAATTACATTGAAGAGGTAACCACTGAAAGCCTTGGTCGCTATGTTATTTTAAGCTATACGTACCGATTGAACAACGGAAAGAAGAAGAAGAAGAAGAAAAAGAAATACGCAAAAAAACAATAATTATTCAGACCTCTCGAATTGCTGTTCGTAATACCATGCTACTAGCAGTAAGAGCAGAAATACAGGATGCACCAGAAGTCTTCGTATGTAAAAAGGAAACAAGTATCCATTAGAAAAATCCAAACTTACGAGATACAAATATACCGGCACTAACAATACAAAGGCTAAAGCGTACAGCTTCGCAGATAAAATTACATAGCCCCACTTTTTAAAAAAGAAATATAGGATTGCCAACGAGATACACGTATTCATTCCAAATCTATAAAACAAATGTAACAGTAGTTTACCTAGGTCGTAGGTTGGCATTTTTGCGTACAAATAATCATTTTGAAAATAATGAATAAATGGATCATAAAACAATGTTTCTTCATATGCCCTCACCAATACCAACATTGAGAAAAGTCCTAACAAGATAAAATAGGTAATCAACTTTTTCATAGTTTACTTTTTGAATAATCAGAAAATAACTGCACCCAAATAACCCATAGTAGAAATACCACTCCATAAATAATACTCGGAAACACCAGATTGTGCAACACTTCTTGTTGCGCTGGATATTTATATAGTGCAATTGTTAAAAAGCCAATCCGCAAAAAATTGACAATATAAATAACTACACTTCCAAAAACTGCATATAAAACAGTCGCTTTCAATGAGCCTCTAAAAGCAACCACAAAAGCTACGAACAACAATATCAAACTTATCGAATTACAGCCTTCAATAACACGAGCAACATATACGTTGTTTACCAATAGTTTCATTGATAATTCATCATGATGCTGTACAGTGTTCACTTGATAACCTAATCCTTTTAATAAGGCAATGGTATGATCTGCTACAGCACTTGTTATTGGTGAACATACAAATCCTGGTGTTCTTTGCTGCGTCGTATTTAAATAATATGAGTACACAAAAAACAACAAGAAATAACTTGTAAAAAACTTTAAGATAAAAAGCGCAATACTTTTTCTTTTACTCAAAACAATTTCTATTTGGTTTTCTATTCATGATCTTACTTCTCACAAGTAGATGCGACCACTAATGTACAAATATTATTATTTTTAATAACAACAAGAAATTATTTCACCCATTTCAGAACATATCCATTCATTATGATTTCCATTTAACGATAGTACACCCCTCCCTATATCCGGTCTTTAAAAGCAGATAGTCCAAACAATAAACAGAACGTATCTGTCTCAAAAACAAACCCTCATCGATCCAATATGTGCCGACAAGCTTTCCTTTTTATATGAAATCAAAACACAATAAAACCCTTACAGATCCATCTTTAAAACTAAAAAAAGAAGCATCGCTAATACTTATTGAGTGGGTGTTTGAATTTAAAAAAAGAAAATTCAAATTAATAAAAAAAGATTAAAGCAGTTCATTGTAGAAACCCCTTAGAATTAGTAACTTCGCCCAAAATTTCACATAACATCTAATGAGCACTAGCAAAAAAGCAAAATCTGCCTTAATTTCTGTATTTCACAAAGACGGTTTAGAACCTATCATCAAGAAATTAAACGAGTTAAACGTTACTATTTATTCAACTGGAGGAACTGAAACTTTCATCAAGGACTTAGGTTACGATGTGGTACGTGTTGAAGATTTAACGTCTTACCCTTCTATTTTAGGAGGTCGTGTAAAGACTTTACATCCAAAAGTATTTGGTGGTATTTTAAACAGACGAGATAATGAAAGTGACCAAGCACAATTAAAAGAATTTGACATTCCTGAAATGGATATCGTCATTGTTGACTTGTATCCTTTTGAAAAAACGGTAGCTAGTGGTGCTCCGGAACAAGATATTATTGAAAAAATTGACATTGGTGGAATTTCACTAATTCGAGCAGCTGCTAAAAACTTTAAAGACGTTATTTGTGTTTCTTCTATGGAACAATACGATGAGTTTCTAGACATTATTTCGAAGAATGACGGTGCTACTACTTTAGCTGATCGTAAATCTTTTGCTGCAAAATCTTTTGCAGTATCTAGCCATTACGACACCGCAATTTTCAATTATATGAATGATGACCAACCTGCGTTTAGACAAAGTTTTGACACCGTTAAGCAATTACGCTATGGTGAAAACCCGCATCAAAAAGGGTTTTTCTATGGAAATTTATCAGAGTTATTCGACCAATTACATGGTAAGGAACTTTCATTTAACAATCTTTTAGATGTTGATGCAGCTGTGAACCTAATCAAAGAATTTAAAAACGAAGCACCTACTTTTGCCATATTAAAACACAACAATGCGTGTGGCTTTGCTCAAAGAGAGACTTTGGAACAAGCCTATGTTGATGCCTTAGCCGGAGACCCAACCTCTGCTTTTGGTGGTGTGTTAATTGCTAACAAGGAAATTGACGAAGCTACGGCTACTGAAATTCATAAACTTTTCTGTGAAGTTGTTATTGCTCCTTCTTATTCAGATGCCGCTTTACAAATCTTAAAAGGAAAGAAAAACAGAATTATCTTAATTCAAAAAGAAGTAGAATTCCCAAACATCAGTTACAGAACGGCTTTGAACGGAGTCTTAGCCCAAGACCCTAACAATATTACTGATTCGAGAGACTCGCTTAAAAATGTAACGGATAGAGTTGTTACAGAAGCAGAAATTGACGATTTACTATTTGCATCTAAAATATGTAAGCACACGAAATCGAATACTATTATCCTTGTTAAGAACAAACAATTGTGTGCAGGTGGAACCGGACAGACTTCTCGTGTTGATGCTCTAGAGCAAGCTATTACAAAAGCAAAAACTTTTAATTTTGATTTACAGGGTGCGGTCATGGCAAGTGATGCATTCTTCCCTTTCCCTGACTGTGTAGAGATTGCAGGAAATGCCGGAATTGAAGCTGTGATTCAACCTGGAGGTTCTATCAAAGACCAATTATCTATCGATTATTGTAATGAAAACAATATCGGAATGGTTTTTACAGGAACACGTCATTTTAAACATTAATTTACTAAATTTGAAGGATATGTTCTCAACATGAACATATCCTTACATATTAATTTTATACACCTAAAGGAACTATGGGTTTTTTTGATTTCATGATTGAAGATGTTGCTATTGATTTAGGAACTGCAAATACACTTATCATCCACAACGGAAAAGTTGTGGTAGACTCCCCTTCAATTGTCGCTAGAGACAGAACCTCTGGTAAAATCATTGCTACAGGACAAAAGGCAAACCTAATGCAAGGAAAAACTCATGAAAACATCAAGACAATCCGTCCGTTAAAAGACGGAGTTATTGCTGATTTTCAAGCATCTGAAGAAATGATCAAGGAATTTATCAAAAACATTCCTTCTATCAAAAAACGCTTGTTCCCTCCAGCTTTAAGAATGGTGATCTGTATTCCATCTGGTATTACAGAAGTAGAAAAGCGAGCAGTACAAGATTCGGCTATGCACATGAATGCTAAAGAAATCTATTTGATCTATGAACCAATGGCAGCCGCTATTGGTGTAGGTATAGATATCATGGAACCAAAAGGTAATATGATTATTGACATAGGTGGAGGTACAACCGAAATTGCAGTCATTGCTTTGGCAGGTATCGTATGTGATAAATCAGTAAAAGTTGCTGGTGATTTATTTACCAACGACATTATGTATTACATGCGTACCCAACACAATCTTTTTGTAGGTGAAACAACGGCAGAAAAAATAAAAATACAAATTGGAGCAGCAACTGAAGACTTAGATACACCTCCAGACGATATGTTAGTACAAGGTCGTGATTTGTTAAGTGGAAAACCAAAACAAGTGCAAGTTTCTTACAGAGAAATCGCAAAAGCACTTGACAAATCTATTTTAAGAATAGAAGATGCGGTAATGGAAACGCTTTCTAAAACACCTCCTGAACTCGCAGCAGACATCTACAACACTGGAATATATCTTGCTGGTGGAGGCTCAATGCTTAGAGGACTTGACAAACGTTTGTCTAAAAAAACAGATCTACCTGTTTATATCGCAGAAGATCCGTTAAGAGCTGTTGTAAGAGGTACTGGAATTGCACTCAAAAAAATTGACACCTATAAAAGTGTACTTTTAAAATAACCTATAGAATTGAGCCAACGCAGTTAGCCCTTTTCAAAACTTAATCTAAAATGCATCCATGCAGCAAATTTTTTATTTTATTGAAAAATACAAATACTTTTTGCTCTTTATGGCTCTGGAATTGGTAGCCCTACTTTTTACGATTCAAAGTCACTCTTACCACAAAAGTCAATTTGTGAATTCTGCAAATGCTATAACTGGCGGTCTGTACAAAAAGCACAAAGCAATTTTTCAATTTACTTCATTGATAAAGGAAAATGAAAATTTAGCAACAGAAAACACACTCCTACGTAACAGACTTGAAAGTTTAAAAAACAATTCATACACTCCAAAGGATAGCACTTATCAAAAATACATCTATACAACTGCCAAGGTAATCAATAACAGTTTCACCAAAAAGAATAACATCTTAACTATCGACAAAGGTAGAAACGATGGACTACAACTCGATATGGGAGTCATTAGTAGCACAGGTCTTATTGGAATAATAAACAATATCTCTAACAACTATGCTACGGTTTTGAGCGTGTTAAACAGTCAATCCAAAATTAATGCACGCCTTAAAAAGAATCATTATTTCGGAACGCTGTCATGGAATGGAAATGACTATAAAAAAGCCCAATTAGTAGATATTCAGCGACAAGCTAATATCCAAATTGGCGATACTATTGTCAGTGGAGGAAAATCGACGCTCTTCCCAGAGGGAATTATTATTGGAACGATACACAGTTTCGACAAAACGCGAAAAACATACGAAAATATTGAAATACTTCTATCTACGGACATGAGTAATTTAGGATACGTACACGTTGTTGAAAACAAAGAGAAACCAGAAATCAAAAATCTAGAAAACAGCCATGACTAGAGAAACACTTACACTCAGTTTTCGTTTTCTTATCTTGTTATTGGTACAGGTATTTGTACTAAACAACATACAGCTGTTTGGGCATTTAAACCCCATGCTATATATACTTTTTGTAATCTTATACCCTTTAAAAAAAGAACGAGCAAATTTTATGTGGGCTTCTTTTTTCTTAGGTCTTTCCATTGATTTCTTCTCAAACTCTGGAGGCATTAATGCTGCAGCCACTTTAGCTATAGCCTACTTTAGATTACCTATTTTAAAACTAATAATCAACAGACCCGACATAGACTATACGGTATTTAAAATTAATCAAGAACCGTTCATCAAGGTTATATTATACACCTGTATTTTAACTTTCCTTCACCATTTCGTAGTATTTAGTCTCGAATATTTTAGTTGGAACTCGTTTATTCCCGTACTTAAAAAATCAATCAACACAAGTGTTTTTACAATTCTTTTAAGTACTTTATACCTGTTGTTTTTTAGAAAAAACAGCAAATCAAATTTTTAAGCACTTACTCTTGTGAAACGTGGACATTTATTAACTTTTTTTATCATAGCCGTTGCCGTTGTTTACATTGGCAAATTGTTCTTTCTTCAAGTTGCTTCTCAATCTAACCAAACACCGCTTCAAAGCTCCACTGTCAAAAAAATATTTGATTACCCAGAAAGAGGCTACATCTACGACAGAAACAACACTTTACTTGTCACCAACAAAACATCCTACAATTTAATGGTGATTCCAAGAGAGGTTCAACCCTTGGACACCCTGGAGTTCTGCAAACTACTGCATATAGACAAAAATTATTTTTTAACCAAATTTCACAAAGCTAAGAAATGGTCACCCCGACTACCTTCTGTGTTTTTAGCACATCTATCCAAAGAAGATTATGCGTATCTACAAGAAAAAATGCACAGATATAAAGGCTTTTATATCGACAAAAAATCTTTGAGATATTATCCTTTTAACTCAGCTGCCAATATCCTTGGTTATGTAAACGAAGTAAACGATGAAACTGCCAAAAAAAATCCTTATTATCAATCTGGAGAACTTATTGGTACCACTGGCGTAGAAAAACAATATGAAAATTTACTTAGAGGAACCAAAGGTGTAAAATATTTGCAACGGGACCACTTCAACAAAATTATCGGTCCATTTAAGAATGGTAGCTACGACACTTTACCAACAGCTGGAAAAGATTTAACACTTACACTAGATATTGAGCTTCAACAATACGGAGAATCATTAATGAAAGGAAAAAGAGGTGGAATTGTTGCCATTGAACCAAGCAGTGGAGAAATTATTAGTTTGATCACGATGCCCAACTATGACCCAAATCTAATGGTAGGAAGATTGCGTTCAAAATATTCTGTTCAATTTTTCAATGACAGTATTAATAAACCCATGTATGATAGAAGCCTACTCGCACAGTACGCACCTGGGTCACCTTTTAAAATGATTCAAGGACTCATTGGCTTACAGGAAAATATCATCACTCCTCAAACTTCTTTCCGATGCCATCATGGGTATAGATATGGAGCTAGAGCCAAGGAAATAATGGGCTGCCATTGTGGGATTGTTAATGAACCTATTCGTTTGAGAAGAGGTATCGCCAAATCATGTAATAGTTATTTTTCGAATGTATATAGACGCATTATTGAAAAATACCCAAGTGCAGGAGAAGGTATGGATGCCTGGAGTGCCCATGCAAAAAGTTTCGGCCTAGGCCAATATTTGGGCTACGACCTTCCTCAAGGACAGAAAGGATTGATCCCAGATGCTGCTTTATACGACCGCTGGTACCCAGATGGAAGATGGAGAGCCACCTATACCATTTCTAATGCCATAGGTCAAGGACAAATTCTAACTACCCCAATCCAATTAGCAAATATGACGGCAGCGATTGCGAATCGAGGATTTTATTACACTCCGCATATCCTGAAAGATAGTAATGACGGTCAACCCCTTTCTTCAAAATACACCACCAAACACCAAACAACTATAGACAAAAATCATTTTGCTCCCATTATTGAAGGAATGCACGATGTTTTTAAATCGGGCACTGCGAAACACGTTCGACTTAAAGACATAGAAATATGCGGGAAAACTGGAACAGCTGAAAATTTCAAACGTATAAATGGACAAAAAGTACAATTCGAAGACCATTCAATTTTTGTCGCATTCGCACCTAAAGACAAACCTAAAATAGCACTAGTTGTCTATATTGAAAATGGAGGTTTTGGGTCCATGATTGCTGCACCAATAACAAGTCTGATGATTGAAAAATACCTAACAGGCACCATAACAAATAAATGGTGGGAACAAAAAATGCTAGACACCAATCTAAAGCATGAATACGAAAAGCAGCTGCAATTCGTTGAAACTAGTGAGGAATGAAAAATAAAATGACTGAAGACTGAAACCAGAAAGCTGGTAGCCAATAGCAGGTAGCAGGAAGCAGGTAGCCATATAACACACAAGAAAGAAAGAAAGAAAGAAAGAAAGAAAGAAAAAATCGAAAAACATAAATACCAAAACTAAAAAACACCAATGAGAGCACAGCGAAATAATATATTTTTTGGAATTGATTTCACACTTGTGTTTTTATATGTGCTACTTGTTTTATTTGGTTGGATGAATATTTATGCCGCTTCTCACTCCGATTTACAGTCGGATCTCTTTGATTTTGGAACCAAATATGGCAAGCAATTACTTTGGATAGGTATGAGTTTCTTTCTTACTGTTCTTATTCTATTGATAGACGCAAAAACCTATGAGAAATTTGCTTCTATCATTTATATGATATCGTTACTATCACTCATGTGCTTGTTCTTATTTGGAAAAAAAATAAACGGGGCTACTTCATGGTACGATTTTGGAGGATTCAGTATTCAACCTTCTGAATTTGCAAAATTTGCAGCCGTCCTTGCCTTAGCACGCTTATTAAGTGACCGACAATACGACCTAAAGTTACTAAAGAACCAAATAAAGGCTTTTATTATTATATTCTTGCCAGCCATCTTCATCACATTGCAACCTGATCCCGGATCTGGATTGGTCTATACAGCTTTTTTCTTTGTATTATACCGTGAAGGATTGCCTATCTACTATATTGCGGTTGGGTTGGTCGCAATTGCATTGTTTATACTTACGCTCGCTTTTGGCTTTAACACTGTTTTACTTTGTTGCTATGTAGTACTAACGTTATTTATTTTATACCTGAGGTATTACAGGAAAATATCACTTAAGTTTCATTGGTTAAAAATCATGGGACTCTTCGCCATTATCGGTCTTTTCGTCTTTAGCGTAGACTATATATACAACAATATTTTCGAACAGAGACATCGCGATCGTTTTAATATTTTACTTGGAAAAAACACGGACACAAGAGGCGTAGGCTACAATACCAATCAATCTGTTTTGACTATAAAATCAGGAGGGTTTTCAGGGAAAGGATACCTACAAGGAGATCGTACACAGGGTGATTTCGTACCAGAACAAGATACCGACTATATTTTTAGCACTATTGGTGAAGAATGGGGATTTATAGGCACTTCTTTAGTCGTACTTATCTTTACTCTTTTTGTACTACGTATCTTACAATTGGCAGAGCGACAAAAAACCACCTTTAGTCGAGTTTATGGATATGGTATTGCTACGGTTTTCTTTTTCCACTACCTCATAAATATAGGTATGGTGATTGGTTTATTCCCAACTATCGGTATCCCTCTTCCATTTTTTAGCTATGGAGGTTCTGGTCTTTGGGGCTTCACCATCTTGCTCTTTATCTTTATAAAGTTAGATGCCAGTAAATCCTATGAACTCTAATAAAGAAAAGTATTAGAGTAAAACAAGGTTAGACCTACAACAACTGCTCTCTTTTCCTTAGATAGCTCGATTACAATTGACCTGGTAAATTTTTTTTGTTTTCAAACACAAAAAAAGGGTCTCAATAAATTGAGACCCTTTATATTCTTTTTTAAAATCTTAAATTACAATGCCGCTACGTGCTTCGTTAATTTAGACTGTAAGTTACCAGCTTTATTCTTGTGAATAATGTTGTTCTTAGCCAACTTTTGTAACATCGAAACCACAGAAGGAAGTTTTTCCTCAGCCTCTTTCTTATCAGTAAGTGCTTTTAAAGCTCTCACAGCATTTCTTGTTGTTTTGTGCTGGTACTTGTTTCTCAACTGCTTTTCGCGGTCGCTTCTAATTCTTTTTAATGCTGACTTGTGATTTGCCATAACTCAATATTTTAAAAATATAATTTTTTGTAGTCCGTAGGGGAATCGAACCCCTGTTACATGGATGAAAACCATGCGTCCTAACCCCTAGACGAACGGACCAGTATGTTGCTTTTTAAAGCGAGGCAAAAATATAAACTTTTTTAAAACCAGCAAAACTTTTTGCAATTTTATTTTAGATTTATTTTAATACCAGACACTATTTAAAAAAACGCTTGCATCTCTTTCGATTTGCGGTTGCAAAGATACATTAGATTTCAGATTCTGCAAGCGTTTTTTTGTTTTTTTTTATTTTTTTTAATATGCTTTTGCAAAGAGCACTCTTTTAGAAGATGGCTTTCCAGAAAACACACAAACACCTTCTTCATTTTCAGCATCTAAGGCGATACAACGAATGGTAGCTTTGGTGATTTCTTTAATCCTGTCTTCTGTTTCTTCAGTACCGTCCCAATGCGCTAATACAAACCCTCCTTTAGTGTCTAGGGCTTCTTTAAAGGCATCAAATGTATCCACAGAGGTAATATGCTCATCTCTGTAATTCTTTGCTTTGACAAATAAGTTCTCCTGAATTTCCTCTAACAATGTTGCTATTCTATCTGAAATTCCTTCTTGAGGCACACTGTTTTTCTCTAAAGTATCACGTCTCGCCAATTCTAAAGTTCCATTCTCTAAATCTCTTGGCCCCATAGCAATTCGTAACGGAACCCCTTTCAATTCGTACTCAGCAAATTTCCATCCTGGTTTATGAGTATCTCTATTGTCAAACTTAACTGAAATTCCTTTTGATTTCAATTCTTTTACAATCTCTCTAGCTTTTTCAGAAATAACCTCTAATTGCTCTTGCCCTCTATAGATTGGAACAATTACTACCTGAATAGGCGCTAATTTTGGTGGTAACACCAACCCATGATCGTCGGAATGCGTCATGATTAAACCTCCTATCAAACGTGTTGAAACCCCCCATGAAGTTGCCCATACATGCTCCTGCTTCCCTTCTTTATTGGCAAATTTCACATCAAAAGCTTCCGCAAAATTCTGTCCTAAAAAATGAGAAGTTCCTGCTTGCAATGCTTTACCATCTTGCATTAAAGCCTCAATTGTATAAGTATCTAAAGCTCCTGCAAAGCGCTCACTTTCAGTTTTAACTCCTTTTACTACGGGCATTGCCATGAAGTTTTCAGCAAAATCGGCATATACTTCTTGCATTTTTGTTGCTTCAGTAACCGCTTCTGCCTTTGTTGCATGCGCTGTATGTCCTTCTTGCCATAAAAACTCAGCTGTTCGCAAAAATAAACGTGTTCGCATTTCCCATCGCATTACATTTGCCCATTGATTAATTAATAGAGGTAAATCTCTATAAGATTGAATCCATCCTTTATAAGTGTTCCATATGATTGCCTCACTGGTAGGTCGAATTACCAGTTCTTCTTCCAACTTCGCATGTGGATCTACCATCAATTTGCCTTCCTTTTCAGGATTGTTCTTCAATCTATAATGGGTAACAACAGCACATTCTTTTGCAAATCCTTCTGCATTTTTCTCCTCTGCCTCAAACAAGCTCTTAGGTACCAACAACGGGAAATATGCATTTTCATGACCTGTTTCTTTAAACATCTCATCCAATGCTTTTTGCATCTTTTCCCATATCGCGTATCCATAAGGTTTGATAACCATACAACCTCTAACTGCAGAGTTTTCTGCTAAGTCAGCTTTAACCACCAATTCATTGTACCACTTCGAGTAATCCTCGCTTCGTTTTGTTAATTTTTTGCTCATCTAAAAAAGTTTGGCATAAATATTGTAAATTGAACATAACAACCACTGATTGCGTTCGTTCCGCAAAACTAACTAAATTTAGATTGTTCAACAATAAAAATTCGATGATTATGAAACCTAACACTACACACTTAAGTAATTTCAGCCGTATAGCCGGTATCGTATTGTCAATTATTGTTCTTCAGTCTTGTGGCTCATCGGAATACTACACTGCCAATGGAGATGGAATATACGACAGCCCTAAAAAACAAGCTATTCAAAGTACCGCGACGATTCAAGACACGAATCGCACCTTTTCGAATGGGATTGCCGATTTAGACGCTGATATCTATTATGATGAATCTGAGAATCAAACTCCAGAAATCACCTATCAAGACGATGCTCCTATTCAGCAAAACAACTATACGGTATACGTAAATAATGGTTTCGAACCGTTCTGGAATAATTATTACGCTCCTTTTTATTACGGATACCCCATATTCTCATATAACTATTGGGGATTCAACTACTATCCTGCGTATTACCATAATTACTATCCACCGGTATACCACCATTACCCCCCAAACAATATCACTTACGGAAAACGCTCGTCATACAATGCAAGCTACGCCAGGAACAGTAGAAACTCTAGAAACAATGTCTACTCGAATTCAAAAAGAAGTTATGCGAGCACTTATTCATCTGCGAGCAACAAAAGATACACATCTGGTAACATGAGACCTACAAGTTCGAAATCGAGAACTACCTACACAAATGCGTCTTCAAAAAGAAGCCAGTCAAGCCGTGTTCAAAACAGCAGTAATTCGAAAACTACGAACTACAAAAAAAGAACTAGCTACGGCCGTCAACAAAATTCAAATAGCAGTACTAACTCTAAATACACGCCTAGTAAAAGTAGTGTTTCAAGATCTAGTTCGAACTACACACCGAGCAGAAGCAGTTCATCACGATCCAGTTCGAGTTACACCCCCAGCAGAAGTAGTTCGTCACGATCCAGTTCGAGTTATTCTCCTAGCAGAAGTAGCTCATCTAGATCTAGTGCCTCGAGAAGACGTTAGTTGATTTTAATTTTTTACATCTTAAAACAAACATCATGAAAAAAATACATTTATTTTTATTCGTATTCATTACTAGTGCCACAATGTTTGGACAGAGCTTAGGATATAGAGATCTTGGAATTTTGTTTTCTGAAGAAGACTACAATGGAACGGCTCGTTTTAACGCCATGAGCGGAGCATTCGGTGCTTTAGGAGGAGACGTAAGTGCTCAATACTTAAACCCGGCTTCAGGAGCTGTCTTCAACAAGAGTAAAGCTTCTGGTACCATGTCATTCTCTAAATTCAATACAAATGCTACTTATTACAACACTACTACTGCCAACGAAACGGATTCATTTAGAGTACCTCAAGTAGGTATGGTCATTGTATTTGATAGTCCGGCAAACGCATCCTGGTCAAAGTTCGCCTTTGGTTTTAATTACAATATGACAAACGACTATACTAATAATTACAGAATACAAGGTAACAACGGTACGTATGCTCGGTATAACATCCATCCACTAGACCAGAACGACCCACAAATCCCGTACAACAACCCAGAGTACCAAACCTTTACCAATGAACTGGAAGGCAAACAAGAGGTGTACACCTTTACACTTTCGTCTTCTTATGAAAACTCATTTTATATTGGTGCTGCATTGAATTTTCACGAAACTAGGTTCTTTCAAAACGCATATTTCACAGAACAAAATACCGATGATCAAGATTTTGTCTTAAACACAGATTACTACCAATATCTTTCAGAGATTAGCACTGGTGTATCTTTAGGCGTTGGTGTTATTATGAAACCTATAAAAAATGTACGAATTGGACTTGTATACCAAAGTCCTGTTTGGAACTACGACATCTTTGAAGAATCTAATGCTATTGATTACGATCAAAGCAACACCTATTCCGACTTTAAAGAACAAGGAGAATTGACGATCTATTCTGATGAGGAAGGTTTGTATTTCAACACTCCCTATGATTACCCAGAGTTGTTAGCATACCAATATGCCATGAACACACCTGAAAAATTCACGGGAAGTTTTGCGTTAACTTTCAACCAACATGGTTTAATTAGTGTTGATTTTTCGCAACAACACTATGGCAATATTCTTTTAAAAGAAACCTATGATTTCGTGGACGAAAACGAACAGATCCTAAACACCCTTTCTAAAGTAAGAACCTTGCGAGTAGGCTCGGAATTAAGATTCAATCAATTGAGTCTGCGAGGTGGTGCATTTGTGAGTGAAAGTCCTTTCTTGGTAGACGAAAACGTAAATTACAACAAAGGCATCTCTTTAGGAGTCGGTTTTCAATTAAAAAACATCAACTTAGATTTCGCCTATCAAAGAAATCAATACAATAGAAATTACGACATTTACAATGAACTGGAAGCCGTAAATCCTGCCGAATTGGAATATACAAACTCTAGAATTAGTTCTACCCTTTCGTTTTCGTTCTAGACACCCCATGCATTCTACTCGAAACGGACGCAACTCTTTTAGATTGAACTTTACCTAAATACAAGAGATGTATTTAGCGGAATTAGTTTATTTTTGCATAAAATATTCTATTTCGAATGAGTAAGCACGTCATCACATCAGAAATCACGAACAATCCGAGCATTGTTAAATTCATGAGCAACCAACTTTTAACGCAAGGAGGTAGTTACCAATATAATAATGTCGACGAGACACATGAATCGCCATTATCAAATCAATTATTTCATCTTCCCTTTGTTAGCAAGGTATTTATAAGTGCCAATTTTATTGCTATTGAAAAGTTCGACATTGTGGAATGGAATGATATACAAGAAGAAATTAGAGAATTAATTGAAATATACCTCAACCAAGGAAACAAGGTGGTTACCAGCGCTGCTCAACCAAAAAAAATAGCGATTGAAATTTACGCAGAAAGCACGCCAAATCCAGAAGTAATGAAATTTGGTAGCAACAGATTGTTGACTGAAAAAGATTTTGAATACAAGAATCTTTCAGAAACAACAAACTCTCCTTTAGCCAAAGAATTATTTGGTTACGTTTTTGTAAAAGAAGTGTACATTGCTGAAAATTATGTTTCTATTGCAAAAAATGAAACGGTAGCATGGACTTCAGACATTATCAATGATTTACGAAATTTCATCAAATCTTATATTGAAGACAATAAACTAATTATTGACGAAACTATAGCACAACCTAAGGTTGAAATTCCAGCTGTCGACATCAAAGAGCTCGAAGGAACCTCTCTTGACATCGCAGGAATTCTAGAAGAGTACGTAAAACCTGCTGTCGCTTCAGATGGTGGTAATATTGTTTTTCAATCTTATGAAGAAGACACACAAATAGTAAATGTGATTCTACAAGGAGCTTGTAGCGGTTGTCCATCTTCAACGGTAACTTTAAAAAACGGCATCGAAACCATGCTAAAAGAAATGCTTCCGAATAAAATTAGCGCTGTTGTTGCTGTAAACGGATAACAAACTACACTAGACCTCATGTCCAAAAAAATTACACCTTACAAAGATTCGAAGCTAGGAAAAAAAGAGCAAGTCGCTCAAATGTTCGATAACATCTCAAAAAATTATGACGGTTTGAACCGAGTTATTTCATTTGGAATAGATGTTAAATGGAGAAAGAAAGTAATCCAGCTAATCGGCAAAAACAAACCGAAAACAATTCTCGATATCGCAACAGGAACAGGAGATTTAGCCATTATGATGGCCCAATTAAATCCTGATAAAATTATTGGGTTGGATATTTCAGAAGGAATGCTAGAAGTTGGAAAACAAAAAATAGCCGACAAAAAGCTCGGAAATTTAATTGAAATGGTCTTAGGTGATTCTGAAAACATTCCTTTTGAAGACAATTATTTTGATGCAATAACCGTTTCTTTTGGTGTTCGCAATTTTGAAAATTTAGACAAAGGCTTAAAAGAAATTTTTAGAGTCTTGAAGCCTGGTGGCGTTTTTAGCGTACTCGAAACCGCCGTACCTACAAAAACCCCTTACAAACAAGGGTACCAAATTCATTCTAAATACATTCTCCCACTAGTAGGAAGGTTGTTCTCTAAAGACAAAACAGCCTATTCATACTTATCTGAATCTGCCAATGCATTTCCTTATGGAAAAACATTTAACAATATTTTAGAGAAAAATGGGTTTAGTAATAGTAAAGACATTCCCGTCACTTTTGGTGTCGCTTCCATCTATACAGCAACCAAAGAATAAATTGAATTAAACGAGACTTGAATACGAACCGATGAAAAACAACATTGCCAGCATTAGTATATTTCTTCTATGTATTTGCACTAGCGTGAACGGACAAAGAAGAAAGGTGAATCAATTACCCAATTTTGACAAAAAAGAAATTCATTGGGGGTTTTATTTAGGATGGAACAACACCGACTATAAAGTTACCTATAAGGAGAGTGATTTTCCAAACACGAACCTTCATTTTGACCATAAAACAGGATTCAATGTTGGGTTAATAGCGGATATGAAAATAAATGAAAATTTCAATTTACGCATTGAACCTGGTCTGTTGAGCAATGCAAGTACATTAACCTTTGTCGACAAAAATTTTGAGGACGGCAATAGCCCTACAAATGTTTTTGAACCTCACACTTCTACCGAAATCGCATCGACATATCTACACGTACCCGTACTTATTAAAGCAAGTGCGCTAAGACTGAACAATATCAAACCCTATATTATCGGAGGTTTTTCTTACGACTACAATTTTTCAAGTAACCAAGACAGTGGTGATGACAATTTTAGCGGTCAATTCAGAATGCAAACACATAATTTCATGTACGAAATTGGATTGGGAATGGACATCTATTTCCACTATTTCAAATTCTCTCCTTCAATCCGTGGGCAATTCGCTATGACCAATGAGATTTATTACGACGAAGCTTCTAATGGTCCTAGTCCATGGACAGACCCGATTAATTTCATGGGATCACGAAGTTTTTTCATCAAACTCGCATTCGAATAAACATTTTACTTTTTATGAACGCCTGAATTCACTTAACAGAATTGCTGTAGCCGTGGCTACGTTTAAACTTTCTGTTTCTTGACTGTTTCCAAACCTTGGAATACTTAATTGATGCGTACAGCTGTTTCTAATCTTTTCAGAAACTCCATTGGCTTCATTCCCCATAACCAAAACTCCAGCTTCAGGCAAAGTACTCGTATATACGTTTTCTCCAACCATATCTGCACAGTAAACAGGCAACTTTGTTCCTTTTAAAAACGGTTCGAGGTCGACATAATGAATTTGTACACGCGACAATGACCCCATAGTGGCTTGTACTACCTTTTCATTAAAACAATCAACCGTATTTATAGAACATACTAACTGCTCTGCACCAAACCAATCGCATAAACGGATAATCGTTCCTAAGTTCCCAGGGTCATTTAAAGCATCCAAAGCTACGATCAAACCTTCAGTTTTTATAGCTTGCTGTTCAGGAATACGAAACAAAGCCAACACAGCATTCGGAGTTTTTAAAGAACTTACCTTTTTCAATTCTAAGCTAGAAATGATCTGGAAAGGCCAGCGTGCAAATTCATTTTGAACTTCCTCAGTCATGAACAAAGCTTCTAAAGTAAAGGTAGAATTCAAGAGTTCTTTTACAACCTTTACGCCCTCTGCTACAAACAACTGTTGCTTAGTACGTTGTTTTTTCTGACGTAAACTTTGAATAAGTTTTATTTGATTCTTTGACAAACTCATAACTGATTTTTGCTAATTTATTAGGCTCATAAAATAATTAAGAAGTAAGAATCCCAACCTGAGAAAATTAGCATTCACCTATTAACACCAGCAAAAATACACATTTTGCACGGTATTTGTAAAATAAGAATTAATCCGTTAGTACATACAATGGTTTTACCATTCAAAAGTGCTATTTTTGAATCTCAATTAAACCCAATTTTGTTGCACAAGAATTTTACGACATCTTTTATATGCTCAGTGGGATTACTCCTAGGTATCAGTTCGTGTAAGTCTACAAAATACGTTCCACAAGGAGACTATTTACTGCACAAAAACAAAGTTGTAATCGACGACAAAACTAAACTTGATTCAGAAGTTAAAGACTACATCATACAACGCCCTAACACTAAATTTATTGGCGTTCCTTTTTCCTTATACTTTTACAATATTGGAAACGAAAACTACGAAGAAAGACATAGCGAATGGCTACAAGAAAACCCGAAAACCAATGAAAAATTAAGGTCTATTTTTTCACAGAAACAAACGATAAAAATGGGCGAAACCTATAAATCGTTAAACCGTTGGTTTCTAAACGGTGGTGAAGGACCTGTTATACTCGATGAAGAAAAAGCAAAAATAACTTCTAAAAAACTTAGGACTTATTATTTCAATAAAGGATATTTCGATGCTGAAGTAAATCACTCAGTAACTTTAAAGGTAAAAAAAGCTGAAATAAATTACAACATCATCAAAAACAATCCATACCGATTGGATAGCATCTATACTGTAATTGACTCCAAAACAATCGACTCTATCTACAGAAAAACGATAGAAAATTCATTTATAAAATCGGGCGAAGTCTATGACGACTCAAATTTCCGTAAAGAATCGAAGCGATTGACCAATGTGTTTAGAAACTCGGGGATTTATCATTTTTCAGAAAATCAAATAGGCTTTTATGATATCGACACTACAGCGACCGACTTAAAAACAGACGTAATATTAAAAATAACCGATAGATTGACCGAACAAAATGGTATCGTTACGAGTCACCCCCTTAAACAACAAAAAGTAACTAAAATTGGCATATTTACAGATTATAGCTACGCACGTAAAGACGATTTATTTAAAGACACCGTTTTCCATAAAGGCTTTACTTTTTATTCACATGACAAATTAAAATACCGTCCGAACTCCCTATTAAACGCCATATTCATTGAACCAGGCAAAATATACAAAGACAGTACGACCAATTTAACACGTAGACACCTTAGGCTTTTAAAAAACTTCAAACTTGTAAAAATCAAATACAACGAAATTAATGACGAAGAACTCGCAGCAACGATTGTGCTTACGCCTCTAAAAAAATATTCTATTGGACTCAATACCGAGGTCATCCATTCAAATATTAAACAACTTGGGTTTTCAGGAGGTTTTTCTTTTGTAAACAGAAACACTTTTAAAAATGCGGAAATCTTTAAACTTTCTTTCCAAGGTTCAATTTTCGACGTGGCGAAAAATATTGGTGGAGACGAAAGTGCTTTTAGTTCATGGGAACTAAGTGCTGAAGCCTCTTTGGAGGTTCCTCGGTTTATGTTCCCTTTCAAGGCCGAAAACATCATTGACAAGAGAATGGCACCAAAAACCATGTTTTCGGTGGGAAGTAGTTTTCAAAAAAACATAGGTCTTGACAAACAAAAACTCACCGGAATTATAGATTATTCATGGACACCTTCCAAAAGAACAAAGCACACTGTTGAATTGATAAATGCACAGTATGTAAAAAACCTAAATAAGGAATCTTATTTCTACATTTACAGTTCCGAGTATGATGATTTGGAGACCATTCAGGAAGAATTCTTCCCATCATACCCTTTAACACCTGAAAATGCACTTGAGTTTATTGACGAAAACATAGATGAAGATTTTCAAAACAGCAATCCAGAAGAATATCAAACTGCCAAAAACATTGAGAAACGACATGAAATCTTAACCACTGATGTTGTTATACCCTCAATATCTTATGCTTTTACCTATAGCAGTCAACACGACTTTAAAGATACCGACTATGTCTTTTTTCGTGCAAAAGTCGCCACTTCAGGAAATATTATGACGGCAATTACAAATACCGAAACCCCTGAAGGTATAAAAACGTTTGCAGATATTCCAATTGCACAGTTTGTAAGAACGGATTTTGAATTTAAAAAATTCTGGAATCTTTCTAAATCTTCAGTCCTAGTTTACAGAAATTTCATAGGGGTGGCAATTCCATATGGAAACTCAAATGAAATTCCTTTTACAAGTAGTTATTTCATTGGAGGATCTAGTGACATAAGAGCATGGAAAACCTATGAATTAGGTCCAGGTACGAACAGTACGGGCTTGGAGTTCAACGTAGGAAGTCTAAAACTGATCGCAAATCTTGAATATCGTTTTGACATCACAAGTAGTGTTAAAGGAGCACTTTTCGTCGATGCTGGAAATATCTGGGATATAACTGATTCTGAATTGACAACGGAGGGAGAAAAATTCACAAGTTTTAAATCGCTTGAAAACAGTGCTATCGGTACCGGTTTTGGTATTCGATACGACTTTAACTTTTTTGTATTAAGAATGGATCTCGGAATTAAAACCTACGAACCTTATTTAGAAGGGGAGCGTTGGTTTAAGAACTTCGAATTGAGAAGCAGTGTATTTAATATAGGTATCAACTACCCGTTTTAAGGCAAAAAGCAGCTCTATATGGCTTGTATAAACTTCAATTTTTCTACAACGATTTCGTTTATTTTTCAGCGTATCTACATAAAAACATGATTATTACTGATTAAAAAACCTTACTTTTGTATAAATTTTTATCAAAAAAACATAGAAACCATGAGTCACAATATCAAACCAGGAGTTGCTACAGGCGATGCCGTTCAAGAAATTTTTAAATACGCAAAGGAAAAGGGATTCGCGTTGCCAGCTGTTAACGTAATTGGATCAAGTACTATTAATGGAGTTTTAGAAACTGCTAAAGAATTGAACTCACCAGTTATCATTCAATTTTCAAATGGAGGTGCTCAGTTTAATGCTGGAAAAGGACTTTCAAATGAAGGACAAGCTGCTGCAATTGCAGGCGGTGTAGCCGGTGCTAAACATGTTCATGAAATGGCTTTGGCTTATGGAGTACCTGTAATCTTACATACAGATCACGCAGCAAAAAAATTATTGCCTTGGATTGACGGTTTGTTAGATGCTAGTGAAAAACACTTCGAAGAAACAGGAGCTCCTTTGTTTAGTTCTCATATGATCGATTTGTCTGAAGAACCTCTTGAAGAAAATATTGCTATCTGTAAAGAATATTTAGGACGTATGTCAAAAATGGGTATGACTTTAGAGATTGAATTAGGAATTACTGGTGGAGAAGAAGACGGTGTTGACAATTCTGATGTTGATGTTTCAAAATTATACACACAACCTGAAGAAGTTGATTATGCTTTTGAACAATTATCAGAAGTTTCACCTAGATTTACAATCGCAGCTTCTTTCGGAAACGTACATGGGGTATACAAACCTGGAAACGTTAAATTAACTCCGAAAATTTTAGACAACTCTCAAAAATATATCGAAAAGAAACACGGATTATCAAACAACCCAGTTGATTTTGTATTCCATGGTGGTTCAGGTTCTACTGTTGAAGAAATAAGAGAAGGTATCTCATACGGTGTTATCAAAATGAACATTGATACTGATTTACAGTATGCATTTATGGAAGGTATTAGAGATTACTTTGCAGACAATACAGATTATTTACAATCTCAAATTGGAAATCCAACTGGAGATGATGCCCCAAATAAAAAATATTATGACCCAAGAGGTTGGATCAGAAAAGGGGAAGTTACTTTTAAAGAGCGCTTAAAAGCTGCTTTTGAAGACCTTAACAATGTGAACACGCTCTAAGCGCTATTACATAGAAGTTAAACACACAAAGAGAAACTGAAAAATAATTCAGTTTCTCTTTATTTTTTTAGTAAATTAGCCCCCTAAAACAGTATACATATGTCATCTTGGTTTAAGAGAAATGAAAAGGGAATTCATACCCCGACGGAAGCTAAAAAAGATGTCCCTAAAGGACTTTGGTACAAAACACCTAGCGGTAAAATTGTAGATACTGAAGACTTAAGACAAAACCTCTATGTAAGTAGAGAAGATGGGTATCATGTAAGAATTGGAAGTGCCGAATATTTTGAAATTTTATTCGACAACACGAAATTTAAAGAATTAAACCCTTCCTTAGAAGCGGGTGACCCTTTAAAATTTTCAGACACAAAAGCATATCCAGATCGCTTAAAAGATGCTCAAAAGAAAACAAAACTTAAAGACGCTGTTCGTACGGCTGTCGGAAAATCCCTTGGACAAGATTTGGTAATCGCCTGTATGGATTTCGCCTTTATTGGAGGTTCTATGGGAAGTGTTGTTGGTGAAAAAATAGCGAGAGCCATTGATTATTCCATAAAGCATAAAATTCCATTTCTAATGATTTCTAAATCTGGTGGTGCCAGAATGCAAGAAGCTCCACTATCGCTAATGCAAATGGTAAAAACTTCTGCTAAATTAGCCTTGCTTGCAAAAGCAAAAGTTCCTTATATTTCTCTGTGTACAGATCCAACTACTGGTGGTATCACAGCTTCTTTTGCCATGCTTGGAGACATCAACATTGCAGAACCAAATGCATTGATTGCCTTTGCTGGCCCTAGAGTTGTAAAAGATACTACAGGAAAGGATTTACCAAAAGGATTCCAACGATCTGAATTCTTATTAGAACACGGTTTCTTAGACGCTATCTACGAAAGAAAAGAACTTAAAAAACAAATCAACCTCTATATTGATTTGATTTTAAATCAAAAAATAAGATCCTAAAAAAAAGCCCCAATTTGGGGCTTTTTTTTTATGCTTCTAATACTGAATTTCTTGCTTTACTTTCTTTTCTTTTTTTCCAAAGAGATTTGTGTAACCACACCATCCATACCTGTAAAAGTAGCAACTGCATCACAGGATCCATCTCCAAAATCTAACACTCCAGATTTACTGCCTTTTGAAATTTCTTTTGTGCCAATCACTATAAAGCGACAGGCCAATTCTTTACGTAATTTTTCCGTAATTTCAACTGTGTGTACGGTTCCATTTTTTAATGTTGATATCGAACTACCAGACAGCTCATATACATTATTCGACCAAACTCTATCTCCATCACCTTCAATCATTTCAGAAACTCGAGTGCCTTGGCGTGAAGCAAAATCCCCAGACTCCCAATTTATAGCGATATCTTCGGTAAATGTAGATTGACGGTTTCCATTTGCATTCGATTTCTCTTTTATCGAACTGCTAAAACCAGAAATATTTTTATCATTGACATAAAAATTCTCAAAAGTATGCGTTATCTCTTTTGTCTTTAAGGTTCTATCCTTTTCATAAGTCAGAATTAATTTACCTTTAAATACTTTGTCATTTTTACCCGTACAGCCATCACCAAAATCAATAGTAACTTGCTTAATTCCATCAGAGCTAATTACCGTTTTAACAGCACATTCAGGCACATAACGATTTCCTTTTTCAGCAGTTTTCATTTCAACTGTAGCTTCTTCATTTACGTACACTTCATCAATAACACTTGAGACTTCTAACAACACATCTTCAATCTCTTCCAAAGCAAGTATGTTTTGTTCATTAAAAGACTCACTAACAACCTGTTCTTCTTCACAAGATATCAAGAAAAACACACAAAATAAACGAAGTAAAAACACAGGACTAAGTACGGTATAATATTTCATAATAAAATTGGTTTTAGTTTGAATAATGCTAGTAAGACTCACAAAATACCAAAAGGTTTAATTAGCACAATTATAGCTCATAAAGAATTGTTCAATTAAAAAATAATAGTATCTTTGCAGCCTTGATAAAACATTATCAATACATAAAAATTATTAATAATTAAATTTAATGTTAGCATGTATTTAACAAACGAAGTAAAAAAAGAAATTTTCAAAAAGCACGGAGGTTCTGAAAGTAACACAGGATCAACAGAAGGTCAAATTGCACTGTTCACACACCGCATTAACCACCTAACGGAACACTTAAAAACAAACCGTAAAGATTACAACACGGAACGTTCTTTGGTAAAGCTAGTAGGTAAACGTAGAAGTTTACTAGACTATTTAACAAAAACGGACATCGTAAGATACCGTGCAATTATCAAGGAATTAGGCTTGAGAAAATAAAACTCTTAAAAGAGGCAATTTATATTGCCTCTTTTTTTTTAGTATCCAATTTTACTCCACAGGGAATTCAACAACCCCGAACAACACACACATAAATTTAGTATTAATCTAGAATTAAAACGTATGATTCCAAAAGTATTTAGTGAGGTCATTGACCTCGGAGATGGAAGAACTATCTCATTAGAAACCGGGAAACTTGCCAAGCAAGCTCACGGTTCAGTTGTTGTAAGAATGGGGAACGCAATGTTATTGTGTACCGTAGTATCAAACTACAAACAAAGCGATGTAGACTTTTTACCGTTAACGGTAGATTATAGAGAGAAATTTGCAGCTGCAGGAAAATATCCCGGTGGATTTTTCAAAAGAGAAGCAAGACCTAGCGATGCAGAGGTATTAACAATGAGACTGGTAGACCGCGTATTGCGTCCACTTTTCCCAAAAGATTACCATGCAGAAACTCAAGTAATGATTCAATTAATGTCTCATGATGAAAATGTAATGCCAGACGCCTTAGCAGGATTGGCAGCATCTACAGTTATTCAATTGAGTGACATTCCTTTTGAAACAGCAATTTCTGAAGTGCGCGTAGCAAGAGTAGAAGGTGAATTTATTATCAACCCAAACAGAACACAATTAGAGGCGGCAGACATCGATATGATGATTGGAGCTTCTGCAGATTCTGTTATGATGGTTGAAGGAGAAATGGACGAAATTTCAGAAGAAGAAATGGCTGATGCAATTAAGTTTGCGCATGAAGCCATTAAAGTACAATGTGCTGCTCAAGTTCGTTTAGCTGAAGCTTTTGGTAAAAAAGAAACTCGAGAATATGCAGTTGCTGACGAAAATGAAGCATTAGCAGCAAGAATTAACGAAGCAGTTTACCAAAAATGTTATGACATTGCTAAAAAAGGAACTTCTAAAGTAGAAAGAACTGATGCCTTTGCTGAAGTTAAAGAAGCTTTAGTAGCCTCTTTCACTGAAGAAGAAACTGAAGAATATGGTGATTTGATTGGAAAATATTTCAACAAAGCGCAGAAAAATGCTGTACGTGAATTGACTTTATCGGAAGGTTTACGATTAGACGGTAGAAAAACTACTGATATCAGACCTATCTGGTGTGAAGTAGATTATTTACCATCTACGCATGGTTCTTCTATATTTACAAGAGGAGAAACGCAAGCATTGGCTACTGTTACATTAGGAACTTCAAGAGATGCAAACATTATAGACTCTCCAACCAATGAAGGAGAAGAAAGATTCTACTTGCATTATAACTTCCCTCCATTCTGTACGGGAGAAGCTAGACCGTTGAGAGGTACTTCTCGAAGAGAAGTTGGTCACGGAAACTTGGCACAACGCGCTTTGAAAGGTATGGTACCAGAAACTTGTCCTTATACTGTTAGAGTTGTTTCTGAAGTTTTAGAATCTAATGGATCGTCTTCAATGGCTACTGTTTGTGCAGGTACTATGGCACTTATGGATGCCGGTGTTCAAATGACAAAACCAGTTTCTGGTATTGCAATGGGATTGATTTCTGACGGAGACCGATACGCTGTTTTGTCTGACATATTAGGTGATGAAGATCACTTAGGAGACATGGACTTTAAAGTAACCGGAACAGCAGATGGAATTACAGCTTGTCAAATGGATATTAAAGTAAAAGGACTTTCTTACGAAATTCTAGTAAACGCATTGAAACAAGCTAGAGACGGTCGTTTACATATCCTAGAAAAGATTACAGATACGATTGATCAACCAAATGCAGATGTAAAATCGCATTCACCAAAAATGATTACAAAAAGAATTGCCAATGAATTTATTGGTGCTTTGATTGGTCCAGGAGGTAAAGTAATTCAAGAGTTACAAAAAGAAACAGGTTGTACAATCGTGATTAACGAAGACCCAGTTACTGAAGAAGGTATTGTTGAAATACTAGGTACTGGAAGCGAAGGAATTGATGCTGTACTTGCAAAAATTGACTCTATTACTTTTAAACCTGTAAAAGGAGACACCTATAAAGTAAAAGTAATAAAAATGTTAGATTTTGGAGCCGTTGTTGAATATTTGGACGCACCTGGTAACGAAGTGTTATTGCACGTAAGCGAATTGGCTTGGGAACGCACTGAAAACGTATCTGACGTCGTAAATATGGGTGACGAATTTGAAGTTAAATACTTTGGAACGGATCCTAAAACGCGTAAAGAAAAAGTTTCGCGTAAGGCATTATTAGAAAAGCCTGAAGGCTATGTAGCAAGACCTCCTAGAGACAACTCTAGAGGACGTGATAATCGCAGAAGAGACGATAGAAAACCTAGAGAAAACAAAAGCTAAGAAGCAATTTATTCTCTAACACACAAAAAGGCTGTTTAAATTTAAACAGCCTTTTTTATGCGAAATAGTTACGCACTATCATAAAACAAAAAACTCCCGCTAAAAGCGAGAGCTTTGCACTTATTATAATCCCCCCAGATGCTATAATAAGTCTTATTGTTAAAATCAACATCTAAGCAGAGAATCATTCAACAATACAAATATAGTTTATTTTTATACTTATGTTTACTTTTTTACCAATTATAACCCTGTATATACAACTATATTTACCAAAAAAAACTTATAAACACCTTAATTACCAACGGAATTCCACAAAAAAAGTCGAACCAAACAGTTCGACTTTTTTTATATCTCTAGTACTTTTCCCTAATAAATAGCCGCTCTATTATCTTCAATTGAGGACAAATCTTTCAACGCGTCAAATAATTTACTAGAAACCTTTGTTTTGTTTTCTTTTGCCAATGCATTTCTAGACCCTTCATAACTTGGTAATTCTACTGGCAGCTCTTTTCCTGCTACTTTAATTGCAAACACACCTTTTTCACCAGTAATTTTTGATATAAATGTATTGAGCTCGGCCGCATACATAGCGCCAACTACACCAGGCTCTGTTCCTACCCCAGATAAGGTTGGTGCTCCCATAGTAACATTTCCAAAAGCTGAAACACTTGAATCCAACTCCTCTGCTACAGCAGCCAAATTTGCACCATTCATTTTACTAGCAATTACAGCTGCTTTTTTCTCTTTTAATAAGATAGGCTTCACCTTGCTCGACGCTGCTGCAGCCGACATAAGGCCTTTTTTCTTTTTACTTGTTAAAACTACAACTGCATATCCTTTATCAAGATCAAACCTTTTTACATCGTTTACGTTAGTATCGTCTGAAAAAGTCCATCTCACAATACGACGGCTGCTTCCTAAGCCCGTAATGCCCTCTTCCATCGCTTTGATACCTACTAAAGGCCTTGCAAAATAGTTATTCTCTTTTACTAAGTCATCCAAGTCTTTTCCTGTAGATATTTCATAAGCTAAAGTTTCAGCTTTTTCGAATATTTCATTTTCTGTAGCTTCTGATGCTTCTATCTTTTTTGCTATTGTCGCCAATTGAACTACTTTTTGAACGTTCTTTTGATTGTCAATTTTAACAACGTGAAAACCAAAAATAGTTTTTACAATACCAATAGATCCTTTCTTGTTATTGAATGCGTAATCTCTAAACTCTGGAACCATTTGAGCATACGTAAACCAATCCAATTCTCCTCCTTTAGAAGCATTTGATTTATCGGCAGAGATCTTTTTCGCAAGTCCAGAAAATTTAGATGTATTTCTCTTCACCACTTTCAAGATACTGTCAGCTAATTTTGAAGCTTGCTCTTCAGTTCTAACAACAGTAGCATCTGCTGATCTAGAACCAACATAAGAAATCAAAATATGACTTGCTTTTACAGAATCTGGAATTTTAGAAGCGGCAACGACCTTAGATAATCTAAGGTGATTTTGAAATTTATAAGGTCCAACTACATTCCCAACATTTGCTTTGAAAATTTCATCGGCAACTACCGTCGGTAAATTATTTTTGTAAACAAAATTATTATCTACTGCAATATCAGTACCATTCTCTTCAATAAAGTCAGCTGCATCTTTTGTCTTCACAAATGCTGGTACCAAATAAGTAAGATCATCTTTCAATTCATCCTCATCCGATTGAGACGCTTTAATATCAAAAGTAACAAACTTAATATCCCTAGTTGCTTCTGTTGTAAACTCCGACTCATGATTTTTAACATAATCAGCAACTTCAGAAGCTGAAACATCCACCAAACTATCGTTTATTGAGCTATATGGCACATACACATACGAACCTTTCAGTTTTGTTTGATTTTCAAAATAATTTCGTTCTCCCTCTTTTAAAGATGCCCCCACACCTAACTGTACAAGTTTTGTATAAGCAGCTCTCTCTAAATTTGATTTTACATTTCGTTCATTCTGCAACCAGTTCAACCAAGCACTATTTGCTTGCTTGTCTGAATTAGCTTTCAAATCTGCCAAATAATTTTTAAATTTCTCTTCATCAAAAAGTCCTATTTCGTTTTTAAACAAATCAGCATTTTTTATAGATGGGTTTTCGATCAATGCATCCCAAACGTCCTTCTCTCCAACAACGACACCCGCTTCTTCTAATTGATCTTGAAAAATCTGCTCACTTAAAACACTGTTCCAAACTGCATTTACAGCCTGTGTTTCTGAAACATTGTTTCCTACATTTGCTTTATAAGCTTCTACCTGAATTGCAAATTCTTTTCGGCTGATAGATTCTCCATTAATTACTCCGACTGCATTTACTTTACTCGAATTAAAAAAGTCTAAAATATCTTTTGGACTTGCAACAAAAGCAAACAGCGCTAAACCGATAATTACGATTAAAAACATTGAGCGCTCTCTAATTTTTGATAATATTGCCATGATTTATTGTATTATAATTTATTGATAGTGTGCGAAAATACAACTTCCTAGTTAATAATAAAAGGTGAAAGATTATAAATTAGTAAGTTTTTTTCACGGTTTAAAATTTTCCATTTATTTTCAATTACAGTCATCAAAAACGAGCACTAATTATTCGTTTTCAATAACCTTCATTGTAACCTCCTCAATTTTTGAACTACTGACTTTCAGCACTTCAATTTCAAAAGAACCTATTGTCAACAAATCTCCTTTATTCGGAATACTTTCCGTATGCTCTAAAATAAAACCACCCAAAGTTTCATAGCCTTCATCTTTTGGGAAATTCAATTCATAATTTTCATTGAGATAGTCTATTTCTATTCTTGCAGAAAAACGAAATGTATCTTCAGTAAGTTGTTCGTCGACCAAAGCTACAGAATCGTGTTCGTCTTCTATTTCACCAAATATTTCTTCGATCATATCTTCCACAGTTATCATACCTGATGTGCCGCCATATTCATCCAGCACTAGTGCAATACTCTTCCTTTTTTTGGTAAGTACCGACAAGAGGTCATTTATACCTATTGATTCGGGAACAATCTCGACTGGCATCAAAACAGACTTGATGCTTTTAGGTTTTAAAAACATATCAAAAACACGCACATACCCTACTACCTCATCTAAGGATGATTTGTAAACAATAATTTTAGAAAGTCCAGTTTCAACAAATAACCTCTTTAGATTGCTTACAGATTCATGAATTTCTACGGCCGTTATTTCAATTCTTGGCACCATAATTTCACGTGCTTTCACTTTGTGAAAATCCAAGGCATTTTGAAATATTTGAATTTCAGAGTCCAACTGGTTTTTGTCTTCATTAGTATCCAATTGTTCTGTAATATAGTCACCCAGTTCTTCTTTACTGAATTCTTTTTGAAATTCTTTTTCATCTGTTTTAAAAAACCTTTTCAAAAAGAAATTAGAAATAAGATTAATAAAATCCGTTATCACATAAAAAAGCAAGTAAAAAAAGTAAGCAGGAAATACAAATATTTTTAAGGTCTCGTTTGCATAAATCCTAAAGATAGCCTTTGGCAAAAACTCTGCACTCACCAAAATCACCAATGTTGATATACAGGTTTGCACCAATAATACCGAAAAGTCATTCAACACAAAAGATGGAAACATAGGTATTATACTCGCCACCAGCAATGTTCCCATATAGTAGCTATAAATCACAAGAGCGATGTTATTCCCCACCAACATGGTTGTAATAAATTTAGATGCATTTTGAGTGAGTTTTCCCAAGAGAGCATAGGACAAGCCGTCTCGTTTTTTCTCTAACTCAATATGCAATTTATTCGCAGAGACAAACGCAATTTCCATTCCTGAAAAAAAAGCGGACAACAATATTGAAACAACAATGATGACGATGTCTAACTGCATAATTTATTGGTTTTTCGATCGCTTCTTTCGAAATCTTCGTTTAAAGAAAAACATAAACACTGCGAGCAGTCCAAATCCTAACGATAAATAGGCCTTTTCAGGTTCTGCTGACCACCCTACAATGCCTTCAACTAAAAAAACCACACCAATAATTAAATATGCAAATTCTATATATTTTCCGAACGTATTCATAATTTTATTCTTCTTTAATGTGTAAATCACCTGTAATCTTTTTAAGTATCCAACCCGATAAATCTTGCTTCGATTCAAAACCTTTTCCACGAATTGTATCTTCTTCTACAGCTAGTGTAAATTCTCTTTCTGTAAAAATATAATTGGTCTTCTGATCCCAATACAATTGAGGTGTTTCTAATTTGGATTTTTCTGTATGATTATAAACCACAACATCGCCAATGATTTCAGAAACTGAAGTTTTATTATATGAAATCGCATAATTCCCGGTAATTGTAGTAGAATCTTTGCCATCCTTGCTAATGGTTACCAATTCAATCCCTTTAGGAAATTCAGAATATGGATGTATTTCTCTATTAGAAAAATCTAACAATAAAGGCGCATTCATTCTGAATACTACATTCCCTGAGTCTTTATACACATGAAATACATGCTCAGACTCTCCAATAGGCAGGTTCTTGTCGGCTAAAAAATCATTTACCTCTTTGACACTGTTGACACAAGAAAAAAGCATTGCAGTCATAAAAATGACAACAATGCTTTTTATTTTATTTTTATTTTTTTTCAACACTTGGTTACCTAATACGGTTTGAATGTTCTAAAATTAGGGAATTTTAACGGTAACTCCTATCCAACATCCAATTTTATGAGGGCTTCCAGATTCCAATCCTTCAGTAAAGATTGCTTTTTTATCTGGCGCAGAAGCCTTGTAACTCTTGATATACTTTTCAGCTCTCTTTCTATTAATTGGATCTACAGCAGCTGCCGTTTTCGCCATATCTAAAGCAGCAACATATACCATTCTTTTTTCGAATTCTGACGATCCACAGCTGTTCGCACTAGATGCATATAAACTAGCAATTAATAAATACGCCTCTCCCATACTACGCTTATTCTTAATTGCCTCTAGCGCTGCTTTTCTAGCCTTATCTTTGTGCCCATTCTTTTTAAGGATCTGTGCAATTTTATATAAATATCCGGCTTTCTTAAATGGGTCTTGTTCTTGTTCTACGGCCTTCCAAAAATATTCTTTTGCCTTTTCAATATTGTTATTCTTCACCAACATACCTGCATAGAACACAGATGCTTCTGGCGATGGCTCTGCGGCAACATAGGCTTCTACCAATTTATCATATAATGGGTCTTCTGTACATTTTTTCTTGTACATCATATTCACAGCACTTTTTAACCAAGCCGCATTTCCTACGTTAGCCGGCATATCTTTCGTATACAAAGGAATCAATCGATCACAAGTAGAAAGATCCATAATGGTTTTATCTAAACCAACAACAACTTGAGCCATAGCTCTAGAGTTGTTCTCATAGGCTTTCTTTAATGATTTTTCTTTAGAAGACAATACATTTCCAGCTTCTTCTTTTGCTGAATATTTATCTAATTTTGTACTGTAATAATTCAATTTATTTTCAACTCCTTTTACCAATACATCATAGGTATCAAAAATAAATTGAACGTTATCGTCTTTATTTTGCTCAGTCACCATTTGGAAAAAACGATACATAGACTTCACTCCCATTTTAGAAGGATCAATGTCGTATGACTTCTTTAAGGTAGCGAAAATCTCTTCACTTGAAAAATTATTAGCAACCATAAAAGATGCATAGTCGCTATATACCTTAGCCAAATCTTTTGGGTAATGTAAGATTCGTTGGTCATATACACGCTGAACCAATGCAATAGCAGCAGGTTTATCGGCTTCCGAAGCCTTCTTTAATCTATCCTTAGCAATCGTTATCCCCAACTTATAAATGTTAACCGATAACTTTGGAGCATTGTCTAAACACCACAACCAGTTTTCGTACGCAGCTTCGTAGTTTTTTGACTTATAATCTCCTTTAAATAGGTTGTATTTTATCATCGCTTCTTCGTTCACCGGTTCTTGTGCCGATACAACTGAGTAACTAAATAGCAAGCATACTATTAAAAATCCTAATTTTCTCATCTTCTTATTCTCTATGTTTAAGTAGTTAATCTATTTTTCTCTTTCTAAACCATTTGTCTCCTAAAGACAAACTGAGCCGAACATTGAAATACTTTTCTTCGACAAGGTTTCCAACCACCTCACCTTTCACTCCATATTCAGCACCTATATTCAAATCTGTTAAACCTTTCCCTAGCGGTAAACCTACACCAAAAGATATGCCAATGTCTGTTATTTCTGTACCATTTAATACCAATCCTGTATTTTCATACTTAACTCCGGCTCTATAAATGATTCTATGAAAGTAACTGGTAAGGGAATTGTACTTAGGAATGTAATAACCTCCAGCAGATAAACGCTGGTAATTTCCGTACACAATTCCTTCGGTATTATTCTTTAAAGCATCCCCTTCAAAAGACTGAGGCTTGTGAAAGCTAACTTCCACACTAGACTGCCAAACACTAGTTTTCCCATAGCCTATTGCAAAAGTTGTTTGCAAGGGTGTATTTGCAGTCCCATAATAAACAGCAGGTTCCAATGTGTTTTTTATATTTTCTAACGACGAAGAAAAAACACCTTTGTAAAAAGTACTGGTTTCCGTAATATCAATATCACTGTTCATCCCAACGGTTAAACCTAAACTAAACACCTTTGATTCTTTTAAGGTTCCTTCGTAATACATTCCCAATTTGGTTTCAAAACCTCTTAGATCTGCAGAAGATTTTTCCCTTGTATCATAAACAATAGACGCTTGCTCTTCCGTCACTACATTTTCAATTTCTCCAAAAATAAAGGCGGCTTCAGCACCTAAAGAAAAACCTTTAAACAATTCATACCCTCCTCCTACAAAAAGGCTACTTGCACCTCCAGAGCCCTCGAAAGTATAATCAACAGTTGGATCTACCTCGCCTAGTTCATCTTCTCCGTTTCCAAATAAATTATACCCCACTCCAGTCCTGGCTCTCAATCCAGCAGTAAACCCTCCTTTTGTCCCCATAGGAACACCAATCGCCAAATAGGAAAGCGAAAAAATGGATGAACGCTGTTCATTAGCACCATCACTAACTTGAGTTAGGGTATTTACAACACCTAGTGCATAGGTAGTAAAACGCAGTTTTGACTGCGCAGCCGGATTGCTAAAATTCAAATGCACCGGATCCGAAATTGCGGCCCCAACACCACCCATCATAGATTCCTCAACAGTCTTACTGAGAAAATTATTTCCAATTCCAAAGAAAGAATAAGGAGATGCTTGTTGCTTTTGAGCGACTAGAGTCACCGTAAAAAGTAAAGCAAAAAACAAAATTGTTTTTTGTATCATTCGTGTGTATTGTGTTTCAATATTGCATTCAAACCTTCAAGCAGAAAATTTGGATTCGCAAATATGCTATTTTTTAATCGTTTAGACAAGTAATTCGTGTCTCCACCTGTTAAAACAATTGTTAAATCTGAAAATTGTTCTTGATAACTGTCAATTATACCCTCTATTTCAAAAACTAAGCCATTAACCACCCCCGAATGCATACATGATTCTGTATCATTGCCAATAAGTTCTTTTGGCGATTCAAATGCTAATTTTGGTAATTTTTCCGTAAACCTACCTAAAGCCGCATAACGCATTTCAAGTCCTGGTGATATGGCCCCTCCAAGATATTCGTTGTCTGCATTTATAAACTCAAAGGTTACACAGGTACCCGCGTCAATGACCAATACATTGCGACGCGCAAATTGCGTACTTGCCGCACTTACCAGCGCAATACGATCTACACCCAACGTTTTAGGAGTTCTATAGAAGTTCTTAAAAGGAACTTTCGTTGTATTCGACAGCAATAATAAAGGTAAATCTTTTGGTAACAATGCTTGGATTTCTGAAGTTAACCCTCCCACTGAAGACAAAATAGCTCTAGAAAAGTGGTGCCTCAAAAAAAAATCTGAAAAAGTTTCTTGAAGTGAATCACCAGTACATATTTGCTCCTCTAGGAGGCTATCTTCTTCAAAAACAACTACTTTTACACGCGTATTACCAGCATCAATTATAAGATATTTCATATAAATAAATCGAACGTCAAATATACGAATACATTTTTTTAAAAATAGTTTGGATTAATAGAAAAAATACTTCTATATTTGCAACCGCTTAAGCAAAGAGTTCTACTCTTAACAAAGTAAGCATGGTGCCTTAGCTCAGTTGGTAGAGCAATGGACTGAAAATCCATGTGTCCCTGGTTCGATTCCTGGAGGCACCACTTAAAAGCCTTATAAACTCAATGTTTATAAGGCTTTTTTAATTTAGGGTGCTAAATAGGGTGCTAATAAAAAATCACCACAAATTAATGTGATGATTTTTAAAACATGTAGTCA